>R20__coassemble_780_pt1 | contig 21666 bp, 21 predicted proteins | sample R20__metabat2_low_PE_015 | metagenome-assembled genome bin R20
GTTCGCTTCACTCACTCGTCGATTGCATTCCACCCTTAAACTGGGAGAGGCAATTCAAGGAGATCGGTCCTGTCGTCACGAACGCACTCAAGACCGTCGCACCTCTCGATGTCATCAACAATGGACTTGTTGCAGGTATGGAGATCGTCGGTGTTCTCTACGCACAGCACGTCTACTACCTTCCTGAGATCATGATGGCCGCAAAGGTCATGGAAGTCGGAATCGCAATCGCAGAGAAGCAGATCCCCGGCGGAAGGACGACCAAAGGAACCGTTGTCATGCACGCAGCAGAGGGAGACCCCCACGATATCGGAAAGAACATCGCAGCTGTCATGATGAGATCATCCGGATTCACAGTCGTCGACATGGGTAAGGATGTCGCAGTCGTTGACCTCGTCGCAAAGGTCGAGGAAGTCAAACCCTTCCTTGTAACAGGAACAGCACTCATGACAACAACGATGTCCGCATTCCCCAGGGCAGCAAAGATCCTCGAGGAGAAAGGCATCAACATCCCGTTCATGGCAGCCGGTGGAGCAGTCAACAGGGACTTCGCAGAGTCATTCGATCTCGGAATTTACTCCGAGAAAGCACCTCAGACACCTCCGATCGCAGACAAGATCCTTGAAGGATACGACTGGAAGAAGATCAGAGAGCACTGGGACGAGATCGTTGGAGGCGAATGAACATGGCAACAACAAAATTCACTAAGATGGCATACGACAAAGCAGACGACATGCTTTTCGGACATGCAAAGAAGCCCGTTTCCTACGGTCTTGGAATCAAGGTCGGTGCAGGAAGGGTCATCCCTGAGATCAACTACGCTCCCAGGGCAGGAACTGAGAAATCAGTAGAAAGGATCACAAAAGAGTACGTAGACTACATCTCGAAGGACGCTATCACAAGGGCATTGACCCTCGGATTCCCCGACCTCCAGCTCGAGACCGAGTGGGTCTCACAGATGGGAACGGTCCCCGGAATGGCAGCATCGGTCGTTGCCGGACAGAAAGCGATCACAGAGAAATACCACAAAGAGTACGGAATCAACCTCGCTGTAAGGCACACAATCCCCGACCAGCGTGAGGCAGAGCACGGACTCAGAGAGGGAATGGACAAGAAATTCGGATACCCCGAGAAGTTCATCGAGTGCTGTGAGAACGCATGTGAGAACGGTGCAGATGTCCTTTCCGTCGAGTCAGTCGGTGGAAAAGAGTTCGCAGATTACGCTGTCACACACGGAGACATCACCGCTTTCCTCTTCGGAGTAGGTTACCTCGGTTCCATCGATATGGAACACATCTGGACCGAGATGGTCAGCATCGCAAAGAAGAACAAGGTCATCCCTGGAGGAGACACCAACTGTTCAGGTGCGAACGTTTCGATGTTCATGGCAGGCGGTCTTCTCGACAACGATGTTCAGAGGACATTCTCCGCTGTAACAAGGGCAATCTCCGCAGCAAGGACAATGGTCGCAATCGAGGCAGGTGCAACAGGACCTGACAAGGACTGCGGTTACGAGGGACCCATAATCAAGTCCATCACCGGTACACCTTGCGCACAGGAAGGAAAGAACTGCCAGTGTGCACACGCAGATCTTCAGGGTAACCTCATGGCACAGTGCTGTGATCTCTGGTCCAACGAGTCCGTCGAGTACCACCCCGAATTCGGTGGTTCATCAGTCCAGTGCTGGCTCGGATCACTCGGATACGAGACATCACTCATGAACACTGCGATCGCAACAGGTCAGGGTAAAGTCCTCAGGGACCTTTACATGACAACGGACAGGACGAGGGGTCCCGAGGGATACATCCTCGCCTACGACAACGCATGGCAGATCGGTAAGGCAATCGCTGAGAACGGCGACAACTACTACCTCCGTGCAAAAGCAGCTGGTATCACTGCGGCAAAACTCGTCCGCGGCGGTTACGACAAGAAAGAGCTCATCCTCACAAAGAAGCAGCTCGATGTCCTCGACAAGATCATTGTCGAGCTCGAGGCACTTCCTGACGACGAGGACAAGTTCTACGACTACTGCGTAAAGAAGTACCAGCACGACGTTCCTACCTTCAACCCGAAGTCTTACGGCTTCTGAAGTTTGGAAACTACCTCCAGACCGGCCCTCCGGGGCCGGTCATAGAAACCATTTATCGGCATGCCCATAGTAATCCTCTATTCCTCAAACACATTTCTGCGCATGCCGAAATCCCCTCTGGGATTTCCTAGAATTTTGATAAAGAAGATAAAAAGATGACAGCGGATGCTGTCGGAAAAGGACGATCATTCGATATCGATCTTCACATTCCTCTTGACGCCCATGTCACTTGCGACCTCGACCGCCTTGATCATCGCACAAGGGACGGGACATGCGGCATGAGGGAGTGTCTCGCTCGCCCATTTGTAGATGTCCGTCTCCAGCATAGGGGCTTCGAGTTCGGTGTATGGATTGATGGGCTTGATCTTCCAGGACATCTTCAATATGTTGTGGCAATCGCTCTCGATGTCGAGCTTTACCATAGCATCATCCTGTTGGACCGCATGGATCTTCGTCATCATCTTACATACGCCTGCATCGCAGGTCACTGTACATTCATTGACCATGCGACGAATAGACAGATTCGAGATATTAATGATTGCTCACAACTCTCTCATTTTATCGGGGTCGATATCGAACGCCTTCATTATCTTCATCTGTGTGTTGTTGATGTTGGTGAAGAACGGGGTATCGAAACCAGGGATGGTGATCTTCTTTATTGCTTCCATCTGACGGATGATCTCATCCAATGTTATGTTGGCCAAGAGGGAGTTGTTCTTCAGCTTGTTCTTTATCTCGGTATACAGGATCAGTGTGGTGAACTGTACGAACACCCTGCCTTCATAGATGTTCTCAGTGTACAGTTTCAATCTCGTACGATCCGCTTCATTCCTGATGTTCTCGAAGTTCCTCTGTACGCGATCCCTTTGGAGATAGTATCTGAACGCATTCTCCGGATTCTTGACGGTATTGCTGATCATCACGATGAAACCGGCGACCGTGTTGTATGTCATTATAGCTTCACCGTTCTCCTCCACCATCCTTCCGTGGGGTGTCTCCTTCACTAGGAAATATTTCTCATAGAACTCCTTGTGTTCGGCCACATATACCCCTGTCTTGAGCTCCTTATGACATTCCTCTATCAATCCGAGGAAGAGCGAGAACTCACGTTCGGCATCGGATGAGCTGAATATGATGTGTATGAAGCATCTCCTTCCATTGATGTGCTGCATGAACGACATGACGAAGAACGGTTCGTTCTCCACCATCATGTAATTCTTCAGATCCATGATCTTATCCTTCACGCGATCGATGGCATCCCTTGCGAACTTGGCCTCCGGAGATACCCTCATGATGAAACGTTGGTTCGCCAGGAGGAGATCGTTCAGATTATCCTCCGAGAAGTAATCGGTATCCAATACCTCCAACGTCTTGTTGATATCCAACCACGATTTCTCGTGCTCCCTCCTGCGTATATCGGTTATGCTGACAGGCATACGGCTGTACAGACCGTATGTGATGGGAACGTTGGATTTCACATTGTATACGATGGTGAGATATGTCGTAGGATTGACGATGACGATGGGAAGGTCATTGAAACGTATGGTCTCCTTCCTGTTGTCGTATGATGATATCGATGACGTATGGATTATGAAGAAATCATCATCGAACCTATCCCTCCACTCCCTGAAGAACACGAAGAGGCTGTTCTCGGTTATGTTGCCGAGAGCCTCTGTCAGAGCCTCATCGGTGATCGGTTTGTTGTAGGGCGTGTCGCAATCGATGGACCAGTTCTTGATCCTGTACATCTCCGATCTCTCGGAGAGATAGTAGAAGATGCATGAGAGCAACAACTCCCAATCATCTGGAAAAGCTTCCTTCATCGCATGTGTGAGACCTATGTTCTCCGCGACGTTGTTGAAGAAGAACATATGTCCGATGGATCTGACCGTCGCATATTCCTTCTTCTTGTTCCCTCTGTTCGGGATTATATCCCCGGTGACGGGATCCACATGTCCAAGACATTTCCTCTTGCATTCGCATTTCTTGAGCTCCGAATTCCAAACGGATTCGTTGAGATATGCGTATACCTTTCCAGTGGATCTGTTCTTGAGGTACACTATCGAGGACATGGATTCTAATCATGGATGTACGATAAAAATGTGATTATGTTTTATACATATGAGATATCCAAATAACCTCATTTTTCACGTTGATCCGATGTATAATCTCATCAAAAACATCCGAACCATGAAAAAAACAGGTCGGATATTTCGTATAATCTGGGTGGGTCGAAAAATTGTTATAAATATGTCCATGTCGAATTCAAAATATATATTAACGATGTTACATACGGGTAACAATAGCCAGAGTGGGTATAATGACATACGGATTATCACTTGATATCGGTACCAGTGGTACTAGAGCACATGCAGTGGATCTTTCCAACGGTAAGATCATCTCAACAGCAATGACGAGCTGTCACCCATTACCGGGTGCCAACATCATGGATCACCTCACATTCTGTATCAATGTGGGTAGCGACATCGCACACAACATCCTCATGGATACCGTGAACAAGGTCATAAGGAACCTCCATGTGGACCTCAAACAGGTCGAGAGGGTGGCCATATGCGGAAATCCGATCCAACTCTCACTCTTCCAGAACATACCTGTCGACGATCTCGCATTCGCAGGCGAGAACGCACACAGGGTGAACAACATCAAGCAGCAGAAGAGGGACGCAGGTGTCTTCAATGCTGCAGATGTTGGCATGGATGTACCCGACAGTACGGAACTCCTCGTACCTCCCGCGATAAGACATGAGATCGGTGCGGATGCATTGGCCATGATGTACAAGAGCGGATTCCTCGACCAGAAGGAGAACTGTCTCGTCACCGATTACGGAACGAACGCAGAGATGGCCCTGAAGGTCGGTGACGACATCTACACGGGTTCCGCTGCAGCAGGACCCGCCATGGAAGGTCAATCCATCAAATACGGTATGTTGGCATCACCCGGAGCCATCAGCGATCTCGAATACGAGTTCAAATGGAGATGCAAGGTCCTCGACGAGAACATGAACGTCGGTCTCGGGGATCAGTTCGACTTCGGTCTCGAGATGTGCACAGAAGAGGGACCGATGCACGGTAAGGCGAAAGGTATCACGGGTACAGGTGTGATCGGTGCCGTCGCAGCAGCGATGGATTCGAACCTTTGGAATAAGGGAAAACTTACCACATCCGATGGGAAACTGCACATGCAGGACGGAGTGTACATCGATTCCGTCGATATCCTCGAGGCGTGCAAAGCGATAGGTGCGATGAGGGCAGGTCACTTCGCTCTGCTCGAACACGCAGGCATCAAGTTCAGCGATCTCGACATCATGTACATGGCTGGTGCATCGGGAACTTACGTCGATGCTGTCAAGGCAAGGGAGGTCGGACTCCTTCCGCCGTCATGTAAGAGGATCTATCAGATCGGTAACACATCGCTGTCCATGGCAACGGATATCCTGTTGAAACCCGAACTCCTCGATGAGTTGCAATCCATCGCCAACCAGATCAGGGCGAACCACATCATGTTCGCCACGGATAAGGTATTCGAGGAGATCTACATCCAGGAACTCGCTCTCTGGGAAGAGGGAATGACCATGGATATGTACAACGAGAACCTCGCACGTTCCGGAATCCAGTCGTTGCCTCCCGTCAGGGGATCGCCCAAGGTCTTCAGGATAGTCGAGCGTGATATCCCCGATTACGGTGAATATGGTCTTACGATCATGGATGACATCGGTACCACGTTGCACGGGAAGTTCGACGGATGTACCAAGTGCGGATTGTGCGTCAGGGAATGTCCCGAGCACGCATTGACCATGGATGAGGACGGAACATTCCACGTGAAGACTAAGAACTGTCTCGGTACCGCATGTTACAGATGTCAGATGAAATGTCCTCAGAAGGTCTATAAGTACGACCAACTGAGGCTTTGAAAGGGATTCAGAGGAACAAGGACTTGGAGAATGCCTCTTCGAGTCCCTCCCCTGTCTTCCCGGATACCATGAAGATCGGTACGCCGGGACATATGGATCTGAGCCATGAAGATACTTCGAACACCTTGTCGAAGTCCACCGCATCTATCTTGTTGATCCAGAGTACGTCGGATCTCTGCAATTGCATCCTTAAGAAATCCTCCTTCTTCTCCTTCAGCTTATCGAAGCGCATCGCATCACAGATACCGATGGTGTTGACCTCATCCTCGGTGACGGTACCACGAATCAGTTCCCTGACCTTATGCGGTAACGCCAATCCCGTAGGCTCTATTATCACCACATCGGGATCGAATTCACGTTCGATGTCCCTCATGGTGGACTGTAACGTACCGGAGAGGGTACAGCATATGCACCCTTCCTGAAGTTGTATGGAATTAAGACCATTGTTGTTGATCGTGGCACCATCGACACCGATCTCCCCGGCCTCATTGACGAGGATGGTGACCTTCTTCCCTTCGGAGACATATCTCTGTGCGATCTTTATCAGAAGTGTGGTCTTCCCGCTTCCGAGGAATCCTCCGACAACGTGGATCATCATGAATCGTCAATCATGTGACGTGGTTATAAGCATATCCCAGCAACCATCGTGATGTTCGATATACTTCGGCAGTGACATCGCATTTGACGGTTAGATTAAAATTATAGTTATAGTAATATGAGACCATGGGATTAATCAAAGCCATCACAGGATCTGTCGGTGGCACATTCGCGGACCAATGGAAGGAATTCTTCTATTGCGAATCGTTGCCGAAGGACATCCTCGTCACCAAAGGTAAGAAGCAGGTCTCCAAACGTTCCACAAACGTCCATGGTAATGACAACATCATCAGTAACGGGTCGGGTATCGCCGTCGCGGACGGTCAGTGCATGATGATCGTGGAACAGGGTAAGGTCGTGGAGATCTGTTCAGAGCCGGGACAGTACACATACGACACATCCACGGAACCGAGCGTCTTCACGGGCGGACTCGCCAAAGGCGTAGGGGACATGTTCCGTACGATGGGTAAGCGTTTCACATACGGTGGGGCCACAGGTAAGGACCAGCGTGTCTATTACTTCAACATCAAGGAACTCGTCGATAACAAGTTCGGCACATCCCAACCGATCCCATTCCGTGTCCTCGATAGGAACATCGGACTCGACATCGATGTATCGGTCAGATGCTTCGGTGTCTTCTCATACAAGATCTCCAATCCCATGCTCTTCTATGCGAACGTCTGCGGTAACGTGACGGAAACATACAAGAGGGACGAACTCGACACTCAGTTGAAGACCGAGTTCATAAGCGCACTCCAGCCCGGTTTCGGTAAGTTATCCGCTCTCGGACTCCGTCCGAATGAGATCGTGACACATACCACCGAGCTCCAGGATGCCATGAACGAGGAGCTTTCCGCCAAATGGAAGGAACTCCGTGGTCTCGAGGTCGTCAATGTCGCGATAGGCTCCGTCACCCTCCCTCCGGAGGATGCGGAGATGATCAAACAGGCACAGCGCTCCGGTATGCTCAGGGATCCCGGTATGGCAGGTGCCACGCTCGTCGGTGCACAGGCCGATGCGCTCAAAGCTGCCGCATCCAACGAGGCCGGTGCGGTCACCGGTCTCATGGGTGTCGGTATGGTCGGAGGCATGGGCGGTATGATGGGCATGAATGCCAATCAATACTACAACATGGCCGAACAGCAGAGACAGCAACAGGCGGCAGCACAACCCGCGGATGGATGGACATGCCCCCAGTGCGGTAAGATGGCCACAGGTAAGTTCTGTCCCGAATGCGGTACGAAGAAGCCCGAGGGAGATGCCGGTTGGAAGTGCTCATGCGGTGCCGTCAACACAGGCAAGTTCTGCAGCAACTGCGGTGCAAAGAGACCAGAGGCGGTCGCATGCAGCAAATGCGGATGGAAACCCGCGGATCCAAGCAACATACCCAAGTTCTGTCCCGAATGCGGAAACAAAATCTGAGATGATATGATGGGAGAGACGATCGAACACAAATGTTTCAAATGCGGTGGTGCACTGAAATTCGATGTCACCTCGCAGAAGGTCAAGTGTCCGTACTGTGATGCGGAATACGAAGCGGCCGACCTGATCGCCGAGGAGGAATCCAACGTCGAGTTGAAGGATGATGTCAACATAGCCAGCGATGCAGGTACCGAGTGGGATCCCAGCGAACAGGACTCACTCACGGTGTACTGCTGTGAGTCATGCGGCGGAGAGGTGTACTCGGATGAGAACACATCGGCCACCATGTGCCCTTACTGCGGTAACGCCGTCATCTTGAAAGGGAGATTGGGCGGGACCCTTAAACCCGATCTCGTCATTCCTTTCAAGAGGTCCAACAAGGATGCCATAGATGCATTGAAGGAGAAATGTAAGGGTAATATCCTCGTACCGAAGAGCTTCATCAACGAGAACGAGCTCGAGGAGATCAAAGGATTGTACGCACCGTTCTGGATCTATGATGCGGACGTGGATGCGGAATTCAAATTCGTCGGAGTGAACGAGAGCAGGATCTCCAACGAGAACGAGGATATCATCATAAGGGATTACTACTCGGTCAAACGTGCGGGAAGCATCAGTTTCGAGCACGTCCCGGTGGATGGTTCCAAGAAACTCGACGATAAGCTGATGGAATCCATAGAGCCATTCTATTACGAGGATGCCGTGGATTTCAAGACCGCATACCTGTCCGGATATCTTGCGGATAAGTATGATATCACACAGGAGGAGGCCGCACCCCGTGCATCCAACCGTATATCGAATGAGACGGAAGCGGCATTCAAGGAGACCGCTCACTACGACGAGGTCACCACCAAAGAGAGGGGTGTGAAGATCTACAACACCACGGCGAGCTACGCCCTGTATCCCGTGTGGTTGATGAACACCCACTGGAAGGACAAAAAGTTCACATTCGCGATGAACGGTCAGACCGGCAGGATCGTCGGTAATCTCCCCATATCCTATCCCAAGGCGACAGGTCTCGGAGCAATCGTTTTCCTTGCGGTCTTCGCATTGTTCACAGGGATAGCCGGCGCATTCATGGACGGTGATTACTACACAGGGGCGATATCCGGATTCATCATCGGTGCGATCGCGACATTAATCGTGATGAAATACCTCGTCGGACAGATAAGGGATGTCGCCAGCGATGATTATGCCGAGGTATATCGTAAGCCGGATTCATTCAAACTGACTTCGAGATCCGATCGCTTCATGTACAGGGATCGCAACGTCATCAAGAAGAAATAAACATCTTGAACCAAGGGGAGAGATCCCCTTTCATCTTTTCATCACATTATCGATTTCACTCCGACATAATGGTTATAACACATCATCCTCATGATTGCGACATGGATGCATTGAATGTGAACGATGTCCACAAGACCTACGGCGGCAGAGAGGCCGTCAAGGGCGTGACATTCTCCGTGAAGGAAGGTGAGATCTTCGGACTCATCGGACCTAACGGTGCCGGCAAGACCACCACACTAAGGATGATCTCCACACTTCTGAAGATAACATCCGGTGAGATCAAGGTCTACGGAAAGGATGTCAAGACAGAATCGAACGATGTCAGAAGGATGATCAGTTATCTACCGGAGGATGCCGGTGCCTACAAGGGCCTGACAGGAAGACAGTATCTGGATTTCATGGCCAATTTCTTCGCCAAAGGCGAGGAGAAGGACAGGATGATCGCCAGAGGTATCGAGATCGCGGATCTCGGTGACAGGATAGATTCCAAGGTGGATACCTACAGTAAGGGTATGATGAGGAGACTCCTCATAGCAAGAGCGATCATGCCCAATCCGAAATTGGCGATCTTGGACGAGGTCACATCGGGATTGGATGTCGTCAATGCTTACGAGATAAGGGAGATCATAAGGACCATCGCCAGGAACGGTGTCTCGATAATCATATCGTCGCACAACATGTTCGAGGTGGAACTCCTCTGCAGCAGGGTGGCGATGATCGATGACGGAAGGATCGTCCTCGAGGGAACACCGGAGGATCTGAAGAAGAGGTACGGTGTGAACAACCTCGAAGAGGTGTTCGTGAAGGCGGTGGCCGAATGAATCATCTATGGAATCTCGTGAGGAAGGAGCTCAGGGAGTTGCTGACACCCTCATCGATGGTATCGATCATCGTTGTCGTAATCGTATTGATATCATTGGGAACGTTCATGGGTTCGGAGATCGAGGGACAGACGAGTGTCCAACCCATCGGTTATTACGATCAGACGGGAGATGATGGCGGATATGCATCATATTCCATCGAGAAACTGAAGGACTATTATGAAAAGAGCGGGATGGAACCCGACGAGTATGTGATAGATCTGTCACAATACATCAAGGAAGGGACGCCTGTAGAGGATCAGTTATTGAAGGCGATGGAGGATGCCGGCGTACAGTCATCGTTGGTATTCGCCACGGATTTCAACGATAACATCGCATCATTGAAACAGGGTGTCATCGACGTCTATTGGATACAGAAGAACGCGAGCGTCTTCAGTTCGTTGAACACCGTGATGGCTGCACAGACCGTATCGTTGTTGAACGGTTACATCGGCGACAGGTTGGTCTCCGAGGATCCGTCATTGGATAAGAGCGAGATCGATATAATCAAGGTCCCGAGTATCATGACGGGTTCCACATTCTTCAACGGTACACTCCAAAAAGGCGTCACGCCGGATCAGATCTATTCCGCCATGGGTAACCAGACCATGTTCATACCGATCATCATCATGTTGGTGATAGTCATGATCGGAAGCATCGTGATCTCCTCCATCGGTAACGAGAAGGAGAACAAGACCATGGAGACATTGCTCACATTACCGATCAACAGGACCACTATCGTAACGGGAAAGCTGTTGGGTGCATCCATAGCAGGATTGATCATGGGTGCGTTGTACATGGTGGGGATGTACTTCTACATCAGCGGGGTGACCGTGACCACTTCAGGTAGCGTATCATTGGAGTCACTCGGTCTGACATTGGATGCCTTGGATTGGATCATCATCGTAGCCATGATGTTCCTCGCCATCATATGCGCACTCGGTATGTGCATGATACTCGGTGCATTCGCCAAGAACTACAAAGCGGCACAGACTTATGTGTTGCCGATCAGCGTAATGGCACTGATCCCGATGTTCATCACCATGTTCAGTTCGTACGGGGAACTCCCGATGTTGTTGCAGGTAATTCTGTTCATCATTCCGTTCACGCATCCGATGATCGTGATGCAGAATCTGATGTTCGGTAACACCATGATGGTCTTCGGAGGACTCATCTATCTCCTTGTGTTTGCCACTGCGATGATCTACATCACGGTGAGGCTGTACAAATCGGACATCCTCCTTACGGGGATAGTACTTAAGAAGAAGACCAAGACGGAATGAATGGGATGAGAGGTCTTCGTTTGAAGACCTCGTCCCTATTTTTTCATTGAACGTTCAATGCCGTTCTGAGCTCGGAGAACAATGTCTCCATGGGTACAGTTTCCAGGGGAAGATCGGCACACCAGGCATACCTTATCATCATGTCATTGTCGATGAGCATGAATGCCCTGTTCGTCTTTCCGATGAGTGCTTCGCTCTTAGCTCTCCTGACGGTGACATCGTAGGCTTTGCATACCTTCAATTCAGGATCGGAGAGTTCTTTGAACGGTGATCCCGTGTGCTCGATCCATGCGCGATGATTCTCCATGGTGTCATGATTGATGTTGATGAGATCGATACCAAGGTCCTTGAATTCATCATACCTTTCGATCATCAATGCGAGATACTCTCCACAGGTCTTACCATTGATCATCGGGAAGAAATACAGGAGCACGGGAGAATCCTTGACGTGTTCGGATAGTGTGTATCTGCCTTCGGTGGAATCGAGTGTGAAGTCTATTGCTTTACTGCCTGCGGATAACATGTTATGATGACCTCGCTGCCCATGATGATGGCGGAATGGTTTATCTGTCCTTCTATCGGATCGGGATGATCGATCGTATGTCGATACATACCCAGATCGCTTAGATATTTGATGTTGACAAAGCTCATACAACCATCATTTTGGAACGTTTTTGCATATTGGTTTAGATATTTTATATTTAATTTATTTTTCACTGTAATAATCGACACAATTATAACATCACAGCCCATCCCGCGACATGATATGAACAGGCTACGGGAATGGTATGTAGGTGATCACGACTCGAGAATCGCAAGATATATGTCCAATAGGAAGGACGATTCCGAATATGTCGAGATGCCCACCAGCAGACCTGCCGACATGTTGAAATCGATCATCATATTCTTCGCAGGATTGGCCATAATACTAGCGATATGGCAGGCATATGCATGGTGGACCAACGAGATCAACGGTACACTCTTGGCATTTCCGTACCCGATGGAATGTATCGAGAGACTGATCCAATATTTCACTCAGGATAAGCTGATCTTCGGCGTACCATTGGTGGAGCATGTATGGGCAAGTCTGGGAAGGTGGCTCGAAGCATTCGCTCTATCGGCGGTATGCGGTATACTCCTGGGATTGATATTGGGGTGTCTGAAACAGATATATCCGATAGCCATCTCTGCGGTGAATATCATCCAGATGATCCCCGGTGCGGCATGGATCCCTGTGGCGATCCTTCTCTTCGGCATCGGGAATGCACCTGCCGTGTTCATCATCTGGCTCATATCTTTTGTTATAATAACGATAAATGTCTCCGGAGGTATCCGTCGTATTCCCGATGTGTACCTTCGTGCGGCGGATATGATGGGTGCGAACATCTTCATGAAACTGTTCAAGGTGATAATCCCGTTCGCACTATTGGATACGGTCAACGGTCTACGCTTGGGGATGGGAAGTGCGTGGAGGGTATTGATCTCTGCTGAGATGATCATCGGTACTGGTGTCGGAGTCGGTTTCGTCATCTCAGAACTCCGTGGTGTCCTCGATTACGTCGGAGCATTCGCCTGTATCATGATAATCGGTGTCATCGGACTTCTGATCGACAAGATCTTCTTCGTCAGTATCGAGAAGTACGTCAGACACAAGCTGAATTTGGATGAGGACGTGTGACCATGATAGAATTGGATGGCGTCACAAAGGCATACTTCGTCAAGAGGAACAAGACGAAGGCGAGGATCGTCCTCGACGATGTGTCGATGAAGATAGAGGATAACGAGTTCGTATGTCTCATCGGACCTTCGGGATGTGGGAAGACCACAGTCCTCAACCTCATAGCGGGATTCGAGAGACCCACATTGGGGAAGTTATACTGCAACGGGAAGGAGATAACCGAACCATCACCGGAGAGAGGTGTCGTGTTCCAGGAGTACAGTCTGCTACCCTGGCTCAGTTCGAAATCGAATGTGAAACTGGCACTCGAGGCACAGGATATACCGGAGAAGGAACAGGACGAGATGGCTATGGAGTTCCTGAGGATCGTCCGCATGGATAAGTTCGCGGACATGCGTCCCAACACCCTTTCAGGCGGGATGAAGCAGAGGGTCGCCATAGCAAGGATGCTTGCGTTGAATCCGGACATCATGCTGATGGATGAACCGTTCTCTGCATTGGATGCCGATACGCGCAGGATGTTGGATCGCGAGATAGTGGAGTTATGGGAGGATAAGCACAGGACGGTGGTATTCGTCACGCACATCATCGAGGAGGCGATACAGGTCGCCTCAAGGATCGTCCTGTTCTCGGATTCCCCGGGTAAGATAGTCCGCGAATGGAACATCGACATAGCACATCCGAGAGACCCGGAATCACCCGAGATGATCAAGATCAAGAAAGAGATCAGTGAGGCCTTGACTGAGATCAGTTCTGGCCAGGAGGTAAGGTAGAATGAATTCTAAACAAATGGGAGCGATCTTTGCAGTAGCGATCATTGCTATCGCAGCTATTGCAGGGGTCTTTATTTGGAACGAGAATAACAACAGCAAGGAGGATACATTCAAGGTCGCGTATCTAGCGAAAGGATACTACACATTCCATGTAGCATTCGATCAGGGATTCTATGACGATCTTGGATTCAAGGTAGAGCCTGTCATCGTCGGAGGAAGCGGACAGGATGCGGTAAATGCGGTGTTATCGGGAAATGCGACAGTAGCTGCAACGGGTGATGCACCCTATGTCAACACATTGGCATCCAAAGGAGCAGACAATTTCGTAGGTCTGTGTATGTACGGTGAGACCACAAAGGCATCCGCAGGACACAAATGGGTTACAACGGAATCATGCCCCGTCAAACTGTCACCTATCGCAGGGAAATCAGCGACAGATGCCGAGGCCGATGCGGCTGCGGCTGCCATCAAAGCATATGACGGAACTCTCAAGATGGGACTCGTCTACGGTTCAACGACACTCACGACATTCATGAAATGGTGTACCTACTACGGAATCGGATACTCACAGGATGCCAGTACGACAGAGAAGATCCAGATCAAGATATTCGAGACTGGAGGAGATGCGATCTCAGCCTTGGGTTCAGGTTCGATCGATATGCTCGGCGGAAGCAACCCCATACCCACGAACGCTATCGAGAAAGTGAAGGGAGCATACATCTGGGGAGACTGTAAGGTCCTCGGAGAGCCCAGCGCATCCATCCTCTGTACGACGATGGAGAACTACAACAAGTATACCGAGAGGATGGAGAAGTTCTTGGAGGCCACATACAACACCAACAAATGGATCTCGGAGAACATGGACAAGGCGGTCGAGATCTGTCAGAAGAAGAGCAGTGTGACAGATGCGGCGACCATCAAGGATGCGCTCGAGAACGCACCGATCGAGGTATGTTGGAAGAACGTCAACGGAGCTCTCTTCGATGCATGGGCACTCACGGCCAAGTTGAACGGATTCAACGATATGACAGCGGATACATTCAAGAATTCATGTCCTGTCGCTGACACGATCAACGCTTACAAGACTATCCGTGACGAGATCCCGGAGACTAAAGCCTAATCACAGATGGGGGAGGAATCCCCTGTCTTCTTTTCTTTAACGATCTGATACACATTCTTCCAGAAGATAGTGACAATATCATCTCGCCGAATCATGTTCTTAGAATTGTATGGAGTGGGAGGAGGGAGTTGAACCCCCATCTGAGGATCTGCAGTCCCCTGCATGGCCGCTGTGCTACTCCCACATTGCGGTAGTGAGGCTATTAAATCTTCATATAAAAAGCCATTGGGGGACCTCTGGGCTGGCCACAGGCGCCTTTTGAACCATTTTCATACACAATGCATCGATGAGGGTATCATCTATGCATAGATCCTATACACATCATAGTTCCAGATGACGATTTTGTAGGTCCGAGAGGATGGAATCAAGTTATATATCGTTCTCAGATATGTCAGATTATGCATTGCAAGGATGTATCCGTCCGTGACGTGGATGTCGAACTGACGAAGGAGAACATCGACCTTCTGATGAAGGATTGGATGGCATACAAGCGTGCTGAATTCATCGTGTTGAAGAACGGTGATGATCATGCAACATTGCACATAGAGAAGACCCAGGGAACCGAGTTGTTCTCGAAGGTGACAGGTTTCGAGATCCTCTCGTTACCGGAAGATACCGATTACGTAGAGGATCCTTCCATCGATGTCCTCAACATGCCTACATTGGCTTCGATACAAGCAGCTCATCCTGGGAAAGCTGTCGTTGTGAAGGGTATGTTCTCACATGTGGTATTCATCAAGGATATCGTCCCATTGAGATTGAAAGTGATCGATAACGTACCGCCTTCCCCATCCAAGTTGGGTGTATTAGTGGATAAGGCGTTGAGCACCGACCTCATTGATCTACCGATAATAGTGGAGAAGGAGGACATCGACATGGCGAAGATGGAACCCAAGGTCATTACGGAGGCGGTCATGTTCCCGTGTAAGGTGTCCGGATTATCATCCGAAAGGCCGTATTATTTCCTCGATGAGGCACCGAAGTTGGAGCATGACGTGACTTTGATAGGATGTCACCTCTCGGAGAGGATATTCAGATCGCTGTATGGTCACGATGTACAATTCATCAACGTATGTCCTGCGGATTTCACCGAAGGTAAAGGGAAATGCATAGTGAAATGCTGCAAGGTCAAGGAAGGTCACATCATCGACGGTGATGTTGCCAAGGTACCATGGGGTGCCACGATACCAGAGATCATAGATGCGATCAACTCACTTTTTATCGATGAGTGAACGTCCCTTGTTCATCGCTCTGTATCCTTCCTCGAATCTACCGGATTTGCACAGTAATTCTCCGAGCGTGTACCATGAATCCGCATCATCGGGGTTCCTTTCCAGATATTTCTTGAGATGATTGATCGCAGACTCGGTCTTTCCCTTGGATGCCATGCTCTTGCTCGTGGAACGACCGCCCGTCTCCTCATCCATTATGCGCAACATCTCCTTCCTTGCGTTCCTCAGGAGGACATCCAAGGAATTCTCAGTCAGCCAAGGATATCTTCCGGACATTATCCTTCTGAATTCCTTCACCTTATCCTCCACGAACTCGCAATCGGGTCCGTGGAATATGTTCCTGGGAACGTTGATGAGCATACTTCCGTGCTGTACGGATATGTGGTACGGTGTCTGTGTCATCTCTTTCCGAAGATTATGATCGATCCGTCGACATCCCTCTTCGAAAGACCGAACTCAGGCATCTTGTCTATCTCATAGTTGTTGAACACAGGTCCGTCCTTGCACACACGTTTGTCGTTGATCATGCATGAGCCACACAATCCGCATCCGCATTTCATGTGTCTCTCAAGGGACATCTGATGTTCCACGTGGATCTTGTTGAGGTATTGGTGAAGGAACACCAACATGATCTCCGGTCCGCAAGCGACGACCTCATCGTACTGTTCATCCTTCATTATGCGTTTGACCATATCCACGGCGTTGCATTGTTCGCCGTATGTCCCGTCATCCGTGCATTCCCAGTGTCTCATGGAGAAGTTCTTCACCGTCGGGACGTACGGTTCCACCTCTTCGGCGGTCCTTCCGGCGATGACGACATCCGCGGACCTCGCCTTCATCAACGGGATGAGGGGTGCGATACCTATCCCGCCGCCTACGATGAGGATCTTCTTCTTGTCGTTCTGATCGAACTTGTATCCGTTACCGTAAGGTCCTCTGATCTGCATCCTGTCACCGCTTCCGAGCTGTGCCAGTCTCTCGGTGTCCTTACCTATGATCTTGAACGTGATGGATTTTTCCTGCTTGGTGCCCGAGAGTGAGAGAGGGATCTCCTCCATACCAGGAGCCCACACCATGACGAATTGACCGGGCTTAGTATCGGCATTCCATTCGAATGAGATCCTCCTTGTGTTGGAGTTGATCTTCTTACAATCCTTGATCATGATGATATCACTCATGTGCGACACCTACCATACTCTCGACGGAACGGTAACCGTAACGTTTCATGAATTTGTTCAATCCCCTGTTGATCGAACTGAACAATGTGGGGCCATCATACATTATCGCTGTCCCAATCTGGAACGCACATGCACCCGCCATGATGTACTCGAGGGCATCCTTGTAGTTCGATATGCCTCCGACACCGACTATCGGTATCGATACCGCAGTGTAGAGATCCCACACCGCACGAACACCGATGGGTTTGATCGCACTACCGGACAATCCTCCGACCTTGTTGCTGAGTACGGAGCATCTGAACTCGGGAATGATCTTTATCGCTTTCAGTGTGTTGATGGCGACGATCGCATCGCCTCCGCCATCCTCCACCGCTCTCCCTATTTCTGTGAGGATGTGTGTGTTCGGTGTGAGCTTTGCCCAAACGGGTATGTCCACTGTGGATTTCACGGCACTCACGATGCTCTTGACCATCATCGGATCCGTTCCCACCTCGATACCGTATCCTTTCGCATGGGGACATGAGAGGTTGAGTTCGACGGCACATGCGCCGTAATCCTCCATCTTCCCCGCCAATGTTGCGAACTCCTCGGGAGTCGCACCATAGATCGAACCTATGACCTTCCCTGCCTCGGCAGCGATACGTATCTCCTCGCCGAAGGCCTCGATACCCGGATTCGGAAGTCCCATCGCATTGATGCATCCCGATGTGACCTCGATGAAGTTGGGGTTCGCATGCCCGGGATTGGCATTCATGCCTATGGATTTCGATACTACCGCACCTGCACCAGATTTTAGGATCCTGGCCATGGATTCTCCTGTCTCATCCATTATCCCCGACGCGAGAATCCCCGGATTCTCGAGTTCGAGGTCGCCTATCCTGGTATATAGGGAACTCATGTCCTCCCCATTGCAACAATCCGTTAAAAAATCATTCGGTTATCACTACGTTGTCGAGTGTGATATCCTCCGTCGATGCGTTGCATGCATCCACGAGGTCCTGCGGGGATAGGCATAATGTACAACCCAGTTTCCCACCGCTGACATACATGATGTCGTGGGATCTGCACGATGCATCGATGACCACCTTGCATTGTCTCTTTATTCCCAGGGGACTGCAACCGCCTCTGACGTATCCTGTAAGCCTGTTTATGTCCTTCACGGGGATGAGATCGATGGATTTCTCGTTGACCGACCTTGCCGCCTTCTTCATATCCAATTCCCTGTTCCCGGGTATGACGAATGCGTAGTACCTCTCACTCTTCCCCTGTGCTATCAACGTCTTGAACATCGCATCGATATCGATATCGAGTTTCTTGGATACCTCCAAGCTATTGACGAAATTCCCGGGGTCGTAATGGAGGACGTCATACTTCATCTTCTTCTGATCGAGGATGCGCATGGCGTTGGTCTTCTGCTCGGACATGCGACCTTGATTGTGCAGGTCGATTATTAGACTTTTCAGATACTATGATTCTATGGTACAGGGTATGTTTTATCATCATCGAGACTAATCATCGGGACATATGAGTGAGAGAAGCGTGGATCCACGTATATTGTCCCTGATCCACAAGGGACTCCGCAGACAGCATACGACCGAGGACGATATGATCTACGCATTATCATTCGATCACGATTCTTTGGAATCGAAACTCATGATATCCACGTGGGACAGATTCATGCGTTCCTGTTGTGATGACACGTGTGAGATCGGCATACAGATAGGCATCATCACCGGACCCTGTCCCGGAGGCTGTGCGTTCTGTAACTTCAACGGTGCCACCTCCGATTCCGAATATTATGTGATGGATCAGGATGTGCTGAAAGGATACGTACGGGATGCGATGGAGTTCGGGGATGTATGTAACATCTCACTTTTGACCATTCAAGATGCGGATATCGATGATATCCTGGAATCCGTACGTACGGTCAAGAGCAGCGTCCCCAAGGGTGTGAGGATAACCATCAACACAGGGGACATATCCTACGAGGATTGCGTGGAACTCAAGAAGGCAGGTGTTGTAGGTGCATATCACGCGCTCAGACTGAGGGAGGGTGTGGATAACAATCTAGATCCCGAAGTACGTAAGAGGACGTGGCGCAATCTAATGAATGCAGGTATCGTGGTATCATGCGGTACGGAACCGATAGGCCCGGAACATACTGTCGAGGAGATAGTCGCAAACTACATGGAAGGGATAAAGGGCGGTTGTCTCAACGGAGGGACGGGTATGCGTGTACCTGTTAAAGGAACGATCAAGGGAGACATACCTGCGATACCCATGGGACGTATGAAGCAGATATCTGCCGTTCTGTCATTATTATCAACGTGGTACAACTTCAACTCCTTCCTCAACAGATGGGACTTCGGTTTCGCCAGCGGCGGGAACAAGATCTATGCTGAGTATGCGGGGAATCCGAGGGATACGGTGAAGAATTCCGAGTCCGGAGTGGGACATACGCTTGGATGGTGCAGACGTACTATGTATGCCGATTCCTACAAACATGTGTTGAAGTCCGACGGAAGCATCGTGGATCTCGATCTTGATTATCTCGAGAGAACGGGTTCGATATGATCCTGTGAGGTATGTGTCCTATATACACATAGGACGTGCTCGATTGACTAATATAAATAAAAGCAGACCATTCCAGAGGACATGGATGTATCTTCTATAAGGCAGGATTTCCCGACCATCCGCAACGGTAAAGGTGTCTATCTCGACAGTGCGTGTCAGAGTCTGAAGCCGGATTGTGTGATCAAGAAGGTCGTGGAATATTATGAGCAATATCCTGCATGCGGAGGTAGGAGCGTCCATTCCATGGGTACACGCGTATCTATGGAGGTCGATGAGACACGTGAGAAGTTGGCGGAATTCTTCGGATGCGACGATCCCACCGAGTTCGTGTTCACGAAGAACACCACGGAAGGGATGAACACCATCGCTCGCGGTTTCGGTCTGAAGAGGGATGATGTCGTAGTCACATTGGATGTGGAGCACAATTCCAATCACGTGGAATGGTTGGCCATGGAAAGCGATGTCGGCATAAGGAGAAGGTACTGCAGGACATCTATCGATGGTGAGTTCGATATCGAGGAGTTCAAGAAGGTGATCGGACACGACGTGAGGTTGGTGTCCATGGGTCAGACGAGCAATGTGACCGGTTGTACCATCCCGGTGAAGGAGATCACCGAGATCGCCCATGATATGGGTGCCGCCGTTGCGATAGACGGTGCACAATCATCACCCCATATGCCTGTGGACCTGAAGGATCTCGATGTGGATTTCTTCTGTGCATCCTTACATAAGATGCTGGCACCCACCGGTGTGGGATTCATGTATGGTAAGGAGGAACGCCTCGAGGAATTGAAGCCATTGATGTATGGCGGAGGAATCGTGGGACTAACTACATACGATTCAGTGAAGATATCCCCCGCACCGGAGAAGTTCGAGGCAGGTCTCGAGAACTATTCGGGGATAATAGGAGCATCAGCTGCCTTGGATTATCTTTCGAATGTCGGTATGAAGAACATCGCCGAACATGAGCATCATCTTCAAAGAACCATTCAGAAGAACACAGAGGACATCAAAGGACTGCATATAATCGGTCCCGACGACCCGGATAAGAGGGGAGGGGTGTTCTCATTCAACATCGATGGTCTGAACTCGCATGATATCGCAATGATGTTGGACAACATGGACGGTATCATGATAAGATCGGGTATGCATTGCGCACATCCGTTCCTGGTATCGAGGGAGATAGACGGTACCGCCCGCGCTTCCGTCTATCTGTACAATGATGATAGCGATATCGAACGTTTCACCAACGCTCTCAGGAAGATCGTCGACACGTTCGCTAGATGATCTCTCTCACAATGATGTCATCACCGTCTTTGGTCATGCTTATGATCGATCCGCGTCCGTATGATTCGGAATCGGTTTCGGCACGGGCATCGATCAACGATTCGAACATCTTCTCATTATGATATAGTGTCAACACATGATCCTTGAAACCTATCTCACACCCCTGTGGGAGTATCTTGTCCAGGTTCACGGTCATCTCGTCCACGTTGGATGTGTAGAACGTATCGATCATGGATGCTATGTTGTCAGCTTGATTCTGGTATGATACATCATCCCTCTCCTCGAACATGTCCACGACGGGTATGAGCAACGCACCGAGCAACATCACCCCTGCTACGCAGAGGATCACACGCGA
>R20__coassemble_919_pt1 | contig 19289 bp, 19 predicted proteins | sample R20__metabat2_low_PE_015 | metagenome-assembled genome bin R20
GAAAATAGATCGATCCGTGTCAATGATAAGTGCAACAAACTCGGAATTTGTTATTGTACTTGATGACGTTTATCTCCTTCTCGTACTCCCCAATCCTAGCTTTGGATGCATTGATCTCGGCGACAGCGGCATCGATCTTGATCTGGGCATCGGGATCGGCACCATTGATCGAAGCGTAATAAAGTTCTCCGATTGCCTTGAAGTTCTTATCGATCTTCGATCTCTCCTCGCTGATCTTGCTCTTGGTCTTGGTGACATCGACGCCCTCTCCGAGTTTGCTGTCGACGTTCTTCGCTACAAGCTTCGTCTTATTGATCGCTTTTCCAATGAGTCCCATGTTATCAGCACCGCATCGTACTCGGGATAATTCAAATTTACCTTTCATCCAGATATCTGGATGCTCGCATCATGGGTGATCGATGAAAATCGACATGTGATGGTGCTTCCGCACAGGATTTTATACGATGTCCTTGATTGAAGGGGTATGGCTCTATTCCTCAAAACGAAGACCGATGAAGAATACAAGATGGTCATAGTCATGAGATCCGACCTCAAGATGTCTAAAGGCAAGTTGGCAGCACAGGCAGCACATGCCGCGGTGAATTGTGCTTTTGCCGCGAAGAAGAAGGATCCCAAAGGATTCGACAGGTGGTATTCCGAGGGTCAGAAGAAGGTCGTTCTCAAGGTCGATTCGCTTGAGAGGCTGTATGAGATAAAGGCCATAGTCGATGCAAATTCCATCACCAATTCCATAATTACTGATGCGGGAAGGACGGAGATCGCTCCGGGTACCGTCACCTGCATAGGTATCGGTCCGAGCACGGATGCGATACTCGATAAGATAACCGGCGAACTCTCGATGCTGTGAGATCAGCATTCTACTCTATCCAGATACATATCGATGAATTGAGTGATCAGCATCGTCCTCCTCTCCTCTATCGAGTGTTTCTCCGCGGGAGGGCATATTATGATGTCCTCCGTCGAATAGTAAGCACAGTTCAGTGCGAAGGCGAAGCTCTCACGTCTGTCGTCGACCGATTTCGACACCCTCATCAGATCGGATCCGTCCATGGATCTCGATATCGAGGCCAATCTTGCCAGCAGTTCGATGTACATCGTCCTGTATTCGTCGGCCACCCTCCAGAGGACGGTCTTGGCCTCTATGCTCTCGTTCAATACCTTTGATATCGAACAGATGTCGGACATGGTGTTCATCAACGCCTCGCACTTGTTCTCAAGGTCGGGACAGTAATCCGTGTTCACCAACGAACAATACGAGATCCTGTTCATCCCCAATACGTAGTTGATGAGGGACTCTGAATCCCTGAAAGAAATGGATCTCTCGGAGATCGACCTTATGATCTCCATCGGGAGATCGATGTCCTTGGATAACAAATGGCGTGAAAGGACATCCAATCCGTCTGTCGAGAATCCATCGAGTCCGTTTCCGATGCACTCGAAGTAGAAATCTGAGAGCTCAGTAGTGATCCTGTCACAATCCTCTATCGGGATGTCAGAGGATTCGAATGCCTTGTTCCAATCCCTCAAAGCACCTGCTACGTCACATTTGTACAGTGTCTCAAGGCCGGATTCGAGCAATCTCTTTGGATCATCGGACATATTCGCGGTGATTTGTTTCTCCGATATAATCCTAATGAACTACTCTTTCGTCCTAGCGAGTTTCGCTTCGGAGACGATATTCCTCAGTTCTTCGGCGGCCTTCGGTATGTCGGGTTGTGATACCACGGCGGATATCACCGCTACACCTTCCGCACCGTTCGTTATGATGGATGGTGCATTATCCTTGTTTATCCCGCCTATCGCAATTGCGGGTATCGATACGGATCCAGAGATCGCTTTCATCATGGCCAATCCATGTCCGTGGCCCGCATCATCCTTCGATCTTGTATCGAAGATGGGACTTAGTGCGACATATGTCGCACCTTCTTTCTCGGCCTTGATAGCTTCCTCCACGTTGCCTACCGAGACACCAATGATGAAATCAGCAGGTACGCGTTCCCTTATGGTCAAGGGTGATTCGTCACCCTGTCCAACATGTACGCCATCCGCTCCAGATTCTATGGCGATGTCGACATCATCGTTGACGATGAAACATTTCCCGTATGCTTTCGATATGGCGGAGATCTCCTTCGCCCATGTTAGGAATTCGGGATCGTCATCCTTCACACGCAACTGAACGATATCGGCACCGCCCTCGTAGCATCTGCGTGCGACCTCGACATGTGACAGACCGTTGGATAATGTATTGTCGGTCACGACATACAGATCGTAGTTCATGCCTTATCTACCTTCGATCTGGAATCCACGATCTCCGGTGTGAGCGAATAGAGTGAATCCAAGAGGTTCACTTTGTAAGAGCCGGGTCCCTTCGAATCATCGGCCGTCTCACCTGCGACTGTGAATGCGGTAATCGCAGCAGATACGGATTCAGCGGATACGCCATTGGCACCTACGAAGCATCCGATGACGGATGAGAGCATGCATCCCGTTCCGGAGACCATATCCATCATCGGGATACCGTTGTGAAGAGCATATGTGCTATTTCCATCGGATACATAATCGGTCTCACCGGACATCGCTACGACGATACCGAGTCTCTTGGCCAACTCGGTGCAATCGGAGGCCTCCGATTTCGCATCGGAGTCCACACCTCTTACCTTCCCCTTCTGACCGAGGAGCGATGCGATCTCTCCGGCATTGCCTTTGATAACATCGACCTTGACCTCTCTCAATATGCCCTCTGCAGCCCTCGATCTGTATCCCGTTGCTCCTACGCCTACGGGGTCGAGGATCACAGGTACCTTGCAATCATTCGCGACCTTACCTGCGGAGACCATTATGCGAAGTGTCTCATCGTTCACCGTACCGATGTTGATGACGAATGCGGATGCCATGCCGACCATCTCGATCGCATCCGCGACGGAATCGGACATGACGGGTGCACCGCCGGCACAGAGTGTTATGTTGGCACAATCATTGATCGTGACATTGTTCGTTATCTGACAAACGAGTGGCTTCTTCTCTCTGACATTCTTCAACATGTCGCCTGCGGTACTCATGGACCACGGTATCCTATGTTTCGGTATAAAGTTGACCATTCCGACCGATATCCGTACGATTATGACCTATCCTAAGCCTCCCGGGTGTGGATAATATTAATACAACGTTACGGATAGACCGTATCGATCAAGAACCCGTTTGTAGAGGGATGATTTTAAATGAAAGCATTGTACAGCGACGGAAGCGTCAAAGAAACAGAAGATGAACTCCCGGTCCTGAGACACACAGCATCACACATATTGGCACAGGCTGTCCTCAGACTCTATCCGGGTACCAAGCTCGCCATCGGTCCTGCGATCGATGATGGATTCTACTATGATTTCGACAAGGAAGGAGGATTCACTCCCGAGGACCTCGAGAAGATCGAGGCCGAGATGAAGAAGATCATCAAGGAGAACCTCAAGATCGAGACATACACGCTTCCGAGGGCAGAGGCCATCGAATACATGAAAGGAAGGGGAGAGATCTATAAGGTAGAGTTGATCGAGGACCTTCCCGAGGATGCACCCATCAGTTTCTACAAACAGGGTGAGTTCGTGGACCTCTGTGCAGGACCGCACGCATTGTACACGAAGGCCATCAAGGCATACAAGCTGACATCCATCGCCGGGGCGTATTGGCGCGGAAGCGAGAAGAACAAGATGCTCACACGTGTCTACGGTACGGCCTTCAAGGATAAGGAGGAGTTGGAACAGTACCTCAAGATGTTGGAGGAGGTCAAGAAGAGGGACCACAGGAGACTCGGAAAGGAGTTGGGTCTCTTCATGCTACTCGACGAGGGACCCGGATTCCCGTTCTTCCTGCCCAAGGGTATGACGCTCAAGAACACACTCATCGATTATTGGAGACAGATCCACCAGAGGGAGAACTACCTCGAGGTATCCACACCACTGATCATGAGGAAACAGCTCTGGGAGCAGTCGGGACACTGGGATCATTATAAGGATAACATGTACACGACGAAGATCGAGGACGAGGAGTTCTGCATCAAACCGATGAACTGTCCCGGCGGTGTACTGGTGTACAAGAGCGAACCGCACTCATACAAGGACCTCCCGCTCAAGATCGGAGAGTTAGGTATCGTTCACAGGCACGAGCGTTCGGGAACACTCCATGGTCTTATGCGTGTCAGGTGTTTCACACAGGATGATGCCCATATCTTCATGACGAGAGAGCAGATCACTGATGAGATCGAAGGTGTCGTGAGACTCATCGATGAAGTTTATTCATTGTTCGGATTCAAGTATCATGTGGAACTCTCCACACGTCCCGAGGACTCCATGGGTTCCGATGAGGATTGGGAGGCCGCCACTGAGGGTCTGAAGAGGGCACTCGATGAGATGAAGTTGCCTTACGTGATCAACGAGGGTGACGGAGCATTCTACGGCCCGAAGATCGATTTCCACCTCGAGGATTCACTCGGAAGGACATGGCAGTGCGGAACCATCCAACTTGATTTCCAGATGCCACAGAGATTCGACATCCACTACATCGGAACGGATGGCGAGAAGCACAGGCCGATCATGATCCACCGTGTCGTATTCGGTTCGATCGAGAGATTCATCGGTATCCTGATAGAGCACTACGCAGGCAAGTTCCCTGCATGGCTGGCACCTGTCCAGGTGAAGGTGCTCTCCGTTTCTGAGAAATCACGCCCCTATGCCAACATGATCTTCGATGAACTCAAGAAGAACGGTATCAGATGTGAGGTAGACAACAGGGATGAGAAGATCGGATACAAGATCCGTGAGGCCCAGTTGGAGAAGGTACCGTACATGCTCGTACTCGGAGAGAAGGAGAGTGAGGACGGAACCATCGTAGCTGTCAGGAGCAGGGACAAGGGAGACCTCGGTTCCGTGAAGACGGAGACGTTCATCTCCGATCTCTTGAACGAGATATCCTCGAAAGAATGAAACGGACGGGGTCGGTGTTCCTTCACATCGACCCCTCTTTCCGATCAACTCTTACATTTTCGTTCTTCTGTTATTATATACGTGCGGGTTATCTTTATATAAAGTCCTGTCATAGACCGGCCCAGTTATTATGTCCGATAAATCGAAAAAGTCGAAGGAGACGGATGTCATCGATGAACTACCCAATGAAGAGGGTGAATTCGATGCTACACCTGTCAACGAGGACATCAGATCCGATAAGGATAAGAAATCCGAGGATGGGAAGAAGAAGGTAAGGATGGGCCTCAGGAAGAAGGACCGTGACCCTATTCTCCACGTCAGCGCGATTGTCCTCGCAATTGCATGTATGATCGTCATCTGCAACACAGTCTACGATATCACACTCGCAGATCACTCCGATCCTCCGATCGAGTATGGCGACAAGGTGATCGTTGAATACATCGGTTGCTACCAGCAATTCTATGATGCAGAGAACCTCAAGAACGGTGCGATCGTCTTCGATACTTCACTTTCAAGCATAAAGGATTCGGATATAACGAAGAGCTATGAGTACAACCCCTCATACAAGCAGCTCACCGTCGAGATCGGTAAGAACACATACCTCAAGGCATTCGAAGAGGCCCTGATCGGTCACGTTCCCGGCGATGTTGTGAAGATCTGCATCCCCAACGGATACGGCGAGGCACAGTTGTATGATTTCACAGGAACAGCCAACATCACGTTGAGCGATACACTCACAACGACAGAGTTCAAGTCACTCTTCGGTTTCGATGCACCCAGCGCGAACACGGGACTCATCTTCTTGGAGGCTCACACCGAGCTCAAGGACGATGACGATACCAAATACTCGCCCTTCGGATTCCCCGCAGCGATCTCAACGAACACAGATGGTACAGTAACTGTGCAGTACATGCCTGTCGCCGGTGAGACATACATCATGAGCGAAGATGTCTCCGTCAAGGTCGACTCGGTCACCGATGGTGTCGTTAAGATCAGCTATGTGTTCAACTCCGAATCCAAGAGGGATTTCGTCAAGGTCATCGTCGAGGATAACGCAGTCCACTACGTCTACCCCGACACGATGAAATACAAGACGACGGATGAGAAGACAGGCGAAGACCTCTACTTCACGATCACGATCGTGAAGTACTCCGAATAAACAGATTCGCAGGGGGTATGATCCCTCTGCTTACTTTTCTGAATTGATAAAAAATGTGATATGTCACTGGGCGAAGCCAGCGACATATTGTACTGTTCAGACGAACAGTTCGAGTTTGTCGTACAGGTCCTTCGGATCCTTACCAAGTAATCTGAGGTAATTCTTCTTACCGGATTCCCTATCCACGAACACATCGGGAACGTAACCGATGTCCTTTATCGTCGCAGTGGTGATCTCTCCGAGACGAAGGTCCTTGTGCTTCTTGCGGTCCAATCTGACAATATCCAATCCGACCTCCTCCATCACATCGTAGAGTTCCTCTGTGTACTCGAAGTTGATGGTGGCCCTCATGTCGGGATCGAATTTCATCACAGACAGTAACATGTATGAAGCATGTTCCGCAGAACCGTACTTCGCTTTACCGCATTTCCTGAGGCTACCGTTCTTGAACATGATCCTGTTTTCTATTGCTGCGATATCCTCGGGGCCTGCAGCGTTCGGCATGGAGTATGCGATGTTGAATCCCGATGTCGGGGCCCAATCCTGAGGTATCATATCGACGACCTTATCCGCCAATCTATCGATCTCATCGAGGATACGGAATCTCACGGAATCATCCTGCATCTTCACCATAGGGTTGACGACCTTGTCGCCCTTACCGATGACATACATCGATGCAATTGATTCCTGGATCAATTCCCTCGATTTGATGACGGAATTGACGATATCCAATCCCTTTGCCATGTGGGCTGTGATGTATGATGATAAGGTACATCCTCCGCCGTGACCCGCCCTCTCCAGACGGGGATATTCCATCCTCGTGATCTCGGATGATAGGTAGAAGTAATCAACGACATTCTTCCCGGTCATGTGTCCCCCTTTGAGAAGGACCGATGAACCCTCCTTCCCGATGAGTTCGCATGCCAAGGTGGCATCATCCTCTGTCCTGATCGGCATCTTGGCAAGGACCTCAGCCTCGTGTCTGTTGGGTGTAATCAATTCACATAGAGGCATCAATTTCCTCTTTATGCTCCTTCCAAGATCATTTGTTGCAAGTGAATCCCCGACCCCTGCGACCATCACAGGGTCGATGATCAATGGCATGTCGTGATCCTCAAGTATATCGGCGACAGCCTCGACTATCTCTGAATCATACAACATGCCGGTCTTTATTGCTTTGATGTCAACGTCCTTCAATACAGCTTCGAGCTGATCGATGACCATGTCGACTGGCATAGGATAGATGCGTTCAACGGCTGTCGTATTCTGAGCTGTCACAGCCGTGATAACTGCACAGGCGTGGATACCGACAGAGCCCATGGCCTTGATATCCGCTTCGATACCGGCACCGCCTATCGAGTCTGAGCCTGCAATCGTAAGTGCACATCTCATGATTGAGTCTATATTGAGACCTTATATAAATGATATGAAAGGCCTCATCATTTCCCATCGTCCCAGACCGTTCATCCGCATGGGCCGAATAGATAAATATGGGCTGAATCATAGGGCAAATGATGAAAGCTCACAGCTACCACTTCATTCTAAAAGGAAAGGCTTCGTACAAGGACTTGGTGCCTGTTTTCCCTGACATTCTCAAGACCGTTCTTGCAGAGAACGACCACTTCCAGAATGATGAGGATGAAGAGAGCAGGGAGATGTTCATCGAGCTCAATATGTTCGACTTGGAACAGGACCGTAAACCGGAAGGATACAACAGGAAAGGTAAGTACAGACTCATCTTCCCTATCGGTTCCATGGAATTCTATCTTCTTTCCCTGTCAGCCAAACCGAACGATGTCAAGCGTGTTGGTGACAGGATCGCAGATATTCTCTCGACGACGAACATCAAGTTCGAGACTTCGAGAGGAGATGACGAGATAGACTGATCACATCAACACGAAGATCGATGAGACGAACAGTGCGATCCCTGTGCACATCAGTGTCTTCACGACATCGCATCTGTTCTGTTCCTTTGTGATCAAGTAAGCGGACAGAGATATCATCAGCAATCCGATCAGCGATGAGCATTTGTTCAGTATGTTCATCTGATTGAATATATCCGTGAACAGTATCGCTGTGAAGGTCGCTATCACAACGAATGATGTGATGCACACCATCTTGCTGCGTTCCTTCTTCGCTTCCAATTCGTTCTCGATCTCGACGATCCTGCTCCTGTTAAGTTCGCATATAGTTCCCATCCATATCGCCATGTTAACGATTCGTCGGACGATATATAAGCGAAAGTGGGGGAGGTCACCGATTGATGAATTGTGGGATCGGGTGTGCATCGTAGTTCAGATGCACACATGATCTCAGTTGAGGAGCTCATCCCAGCATGTCTCGATGAGCTCGGATTCCTGTCTGACGATGTCCTCTCTCGCCATATATTCCTGGATGGCGATCATCAATTGATAATCCGTAGATGAAGAGGATGTTCCGCCGAATGACGATCTCCTTTCTACACAGTTCCTGACATCGATGAATTGGTACACATCATCCTCGATCAGAGGTGAGAATGTCCTGAACTCATCCAACGAGAGATCATCCAATTTCTTCCCGTTATCGATACAGTATCTTACGGAAGCACCGACGATACCGTGTGCCTCTCTGAAAGGAACTCCTTTCGTGACAAGATAATCTGCGAGATCCGTGGCGTTGATGAATCCCGATGTTACCTTCGAGAGCATGACATCAGATCTCACCTTCATCGTTGAGATCACCTTGGACATCATGACGAGACATGAGTTCAATGAGTCAAGGGAATCCATCACAGGTCTCTTATCCTCCTGAAGGTCCCTGTTGTATGATAAGGGAAGGCCTTTGGTCATCATCAGCATCGTGACGAGACTCCCGTTGATAGCTCCCGACCTTCCTCTTATGAGTTCGGCGATATCCGGGTTCTTCTTTTGAGGCATTATCGAGGATCCCGTGGTGTATTTGTCAGCCATCTCTATGAATCCGAACTCCTGTGAGGACCACAACACCAATTCCTCCGATATCGAGGAGAGGTGTATCGATGTCAGAGATGCACAGAACGCCAATTCCGTGACGAAATCCCTGTCGCTGACGGAATCCATTGAATTGTATGTCGGACCTTTGAATCCCAGGGCTCTTGCGGTCATCTCCCTGTCGATGGGATAGGTCGTACCTGCAAGTGCTGCGGAGCCGAGAGGACAGAGATTGAGTCTCTCGAACGCATCGAGGAAACGTTGCGCGTCACGAGAGAGCTTGAATGCATGAGCGAGCATATGCTGTGCCAAGGTAACAGGCTGTGCGTGCTGCATGTGTGTGAAACCGGGCATTATGGTCTCCCCGTTATCCTTGGCTATCGTGATCAGTGAATCGATAAGAAGATCGATGTCCTTCACCGTCTCTAACGTCATATCCCTCAGGTACATCCTGAAATCCGTCGCTACCTGATCGTTCCTGCTCCTTCCCGTGTGGAGTTTACCTCCGGCGGGTCCGATGAGATCGGTGAGTCTGAATTCCACATTGGTGTGGATGTCCTCCAACGACTCATCGATCTTGAATTGACCGTTCTCCATCTCGGCAGCTATGGTCCTGAGACCTTCGATGATACGATCCGCATCCTCCGATGGGATGATGTTGCATTCCTTGAGCATCTTCACATGTGCTAGTGAACCCATGACATCATAGAATGAGAGCATGACATCGACATCCAATGATGAAGTGAATGTCAGTGTGGAATCATCCATACCATCTTCGAATCTTCCGGACCATAGTGCCTGTTGGGACATGTTATCACTTCTTATGTGCCCTTGCGGTCGTCTTGTTAGGCAATCCCCAACAGTAGATGAAACCGAGTGCGGAATGGTGGTTGAACTCGTCACCCTTGGCGTATGTCGCAAGTCCTTCGTCGTAGAGTGAGAACTCCGACTTACGTCCTACGACCATGACATTGCCTTTGTAGAGTTTGAGGCGTACCGTACCTGTAACGTACTCCTGTGTCTTCTCGATGAATGCCTGGAGTGATTCCCTGAGTACACCGTACCAGAGACCGTTGTAGATCAATTCGGAATACCTCTGCTCTACACCTCTCTTGTATTCGAGGACATCCTTCTGAAGCGTGAGGAATTCGAGCCCCTTGTGGGCTTTGATGAGTACTGTGGCTGCGGGACATTCGTATGTCTCCCTGCTCTTGATACCGACGAGACGGTCCTCGACGTGATCGATACGTCCGACACCGTTCTTGCATGCGATCGCATTGAGTGTCTCTATCACTTCCACGCCACCCATCTTCTTACCGTTGATCTTGGTGGGGATACCTTTCTCGAACTCTATCTCCACATATTCCGCCTCATCCGGTGCGTTCTTGGGGTTCGTGGTCCATGCCCATGCCTCCTCGGGAGGTTCTGCCCAGGCATCCTCGATGACACCGCATTCGCAGCTTCTTCCCCAGAGATTCTCATCGACGGAGAATGGATTCTCCTTCTTTACGATGATCTCCACACCGTTCTCCTTGGCGTAGTCGATCTCCTCCTCACGAGTCATGACCCACTCCCTCATGGGGCCGATGATCTTCATATCGGGATCAAGGGACACGATACCGACATCGAAACGTACCTGATCGTTACCTTTTGCCGTGCATCCGTGTGCGATGTACTTCGCACCCTCCTTCTGAGCGACTTCGACGAGTTTCTTGACGATCAAGGGTCTTGCAGTTGCCGTACTGAGGGGATACACATCCTGATACATCGCGTTGCCCTTGAGTGTGGGCCAGATGTAATCTTCAACGAATTCCTTCTTCGCATCGATGAATTCGGCTTTGATGGCCCCGTTCCTGAGTGCACGTGCAACGATATCATCGCTGCTTGGTGGTTGACCGACATTGATCGCTACCGCGATCACATCAAGGTTGTATTTCTCCTGTAACCATCTGATGGCGACGGATGTGTCAAGACCACCGGAATACGCGAGAACGATCTTCTCTCTCTTATTATCAGTCGTACCACAATTACATGTGACCATGTTATCAATCTTGGTATCCTAGTTTCACATTTAAATGTATTTGATTGAAATAGAACATCAAATGTCTGAAATTATCATAATGGTATGAATTATTACACATCAAATCCATGATTATCGGAATCGAAACAAGCAATAATGTGTTCGATGTCAAAGAATCGTGTCTTTTAGAGAACATAATATGTAGATTTTATACATCAAATGTCGTAAATAATACATTATCTTTATAGTATGGATGTAGATAGCAGTTGTAGGTTGAGTATTCCATGTTCAAGGTAGGGATAATCGGAGGGACAGGTTATACAGGGGGAGAATTGGCCCGTATACTCTGTGTACACCCTGATGTCGAGATAGTATCGATGACCTCGCGTCAGAATGCAGGAAAGAAGGTTTCGGATGTACATCCCTTCCTGAAGGGATATGCGGATCTCACATTCACCGAATCGGTATCGGATAATGCGGATCTCGTCTTCGTTGCGACACCGCATGGTGTGGCCATGAAGGAAGTACCGAAATATCTCGAGAAAGGGATCAAATGCATCGATCTCTCCGGGGATTACCGTATGCATGATGTCGATGTCTACGAGAAATGGTACGGCCATGAGCACACGGATGTTGAGAATCTCCAGAAGGCGGTCTACGGACTCCCCGAACTTTTCCGCAAGGATATCAAGGGAGCCGATCTCGTAGCGAACCCGGGATGTTACGCTACGGCGACGATACTCGCATGTGCACCTATGGTCGCATCGGGATTGATCGAGGATGATATCGACGTGGATGCGAAGAGCGGAACGTCGGGTGCAGGTATGGTACCTTCCCCACGTATCCATCACCCGTATTGCGGGGAATCCGTGATACCTTACAGCATCGGGACACATCGCCATACTCCCGAGATCGAGATGGCATTGAGGATGTTCTCGGGTAAGGGTGCAGATGTCCTCTTCGTACCGAACCTCGTACCGATAGTCCGCGGTATCCTCTCATCCTGTTACATGAGATTGAAGGATGATGCGAAGGATGTGGATGTCAGGTCGATATATGAGAGACAATACGCGAATGAGAGATTCGTACATGTCGTGGATGATGCATCGATCCGTTCTGTAGTGGCATCGAACCATGTGCAGATCGGTGTCAAGTCGATCAAGAACAAGGTGATCGCATTCGGTGCGATAGACAATCTCGTGAAAGGTGCTTCGGGTCAGGCTGTACAATCGATGAATCTCATGTTAGGTTTGAAGGAAACCACTGGCTTGGATATGCCGGGATTGGGGGTTTGAATATGGTCGAGATAATTGATGGTGGTGTGACCACACCACACGGTTTCAAAGCGGCAGGTGTGCACAGTGGGGTGAAATACCGTTCATTGGACCTTGGACTTCTCTATTCCGAGGTACCTGCGACAGCATGTGTAGGATATACGAGCAACAATGTGAAGGCGGCACCCGTTCAGGTGATGATGGAGGAGAACTCACCCAAGCTCTCCGCAGTCGTGATCAACAGCGGTAATGCCAATGCATTGACGGGACACAGAGGTATCGAGGATGCGATCTCCATGAAGGAGGCTGTAGCCAACGAATTGAACCTCGATCCGAAGGAAGTAGGTGTGATGTCCACGGGACTGATCGGACGTTTCATGGACATGCACAAGATCAAATACGGTATCAACAAAGCCGCGAAACAGTTGGATGTCGGACGTGAGGCGGATGATCATATCGCCGAGGCCATAATGACCACGGATACGGTAAAGAAGGAATGTGCGGTGCGCGTGCGTCTCTCCGATGGATCGTTGGCATACATCGGTGCGATATCCAAGGGTAGCGGGATGATAGAGCCCCATCTCAAGGTACTTCATGGTACGACGTTAAGTCTTGTCACAACGGATGCCAACATATCATTGGCATTCCGTGAGAGATGGCAGGAGATCCTTAACGATACGATGAACATGGTATCCGTCGATGGCGATCAATCCACGAACGATACGTGCATATTCCTTGCAAACGGACTCTCCGGAGGGGCATGTGCGGACGAGGATCCTGAATTCATCTCGGCATTACAGTTCGTGATGAAACGCATCGCCCGCTCGATCGCGATGGACGGGGAGGGTGCGAGCAAGTTGATCGAGGTCGAGGTGAACGGTGCTGCATCGAAAGAAGATGCGAGGGCCGTCGTCAAAGCGGTGATCAACTCTCCTTTGGTGAAGACCGCCATATTCGGTTCAGACCCCAACTACGGGCGTATCATGATGGCACTTGGAAAGAGCGGTGCCGCATTCGACATCGAGAGATGCCGTCTGATCATCAAAGGCGGTGAGATGGAGGTACCCATCCTCGAAGGCGGAGCACCCGTGTTCCAGGAGGAACGCTCGGTCGAGGTCGTCAGGATGGCCATGGATAACAAGGAAGTGAAGATCATACTCAATCTCGCTGTAGGTGACCATTCGGCAACGGGTTGGGGATGCGATCTCACTTACGATTACGTCCGCATCAATGCGGAATATTCGACATGATGAGGTGTTGATGATGTTTACATATCTCTTCAAGATCGGTGGGAACGCTCTCAGCGATGCGAAGGACAGGGAACGTTTCTGTTCTTCGGTTTCAAAGATGATAGATGCGGGTTCGAAAGTGATAATAGTACACGGAGGAGGACCCGAAATCAACAAGGCATTGGAGGACAAAGGCATACAGCCGAAGAAGGTCAACGGTATCAGGATAACCGACAAGGATACGTTGGATGTCGTCAAAACGACGTTATCATCGATCAACGGCAGTCTCGTTCGTTCCATGAAGAAGGCTGATGTGAAGGCCTTGGGTGTACCAGGATATGTCATATCATTGAGTAAGAAGAAGGATCCCATGGATGTCGACGGTGAGAAGGTGGATCTGATGTTCGTCGGTGACGTGATCTCCGTCGATGTGGACGCGATAGAGGGACTCTTCGATTACGAGATAACCCCTGTCGTATATCCGATAGGTGCGGATGAGGACGGAAGATATCTCAACATCAATGCCGACTCGATGGCATCCGCTGTCGCTGCAGCTCTGAAGTGTGACGAGATGGTACAGATAACGGATGTGCCAGGTATACTGATGGATGTCAAGGATCCATCATCGAAGGTGGATGAAATGACGTTGAAAGATGTCGATGAACTGATCGCAAAAGGCATCATTTCAGGTGGCATGATCCCCAAGGTCGAGGCATGTCGCGAGGCATTGGATGCAGGTGTAGCAAGGGTACGTATGATAAACGGCAAGGATGAGAGTGTGATCCTTTCGGACATAGTGCACGGTTCGAAAGACGGTACATTGATCAAGAAGGTGTGATGAGGATGAAATTCGATGAGATTAAGGAGAAAGGTTCGAGATATCTGTTCCAGAACTACGGGCGTATCGATCTTTGTTTCGATCACGGTGAAGGGATGTATCTCTATGATGTCGATGGGAAGAGATATCTGGATCTGGTCGCGGGTATCGCAGTGAACTCTATAGGCTATTCGCATCCAAAATGGATATCTGCCGTTCAGAAGAAAGCATCCGAGTTGGTACATGTATCGAATATCTATCATGTGAAGGAACAGGGGGATGCCGCAGAGGCCATCGCTTCGATAACTCCCAAGGGACTCGATCGCACATTGTTCGTCAACAGCGGTGCGGAGGCCAACGAGGGTGCGATGAAGGTAGCCGTGCGCTATACGGGGAGGAAGAAGGTCCTTTCCGCACTGAACTCCTTCCACGGACGTACCGCAGGTGCGTTAGGTGCCACGGGGCAGACGAAGTATCAGGACACGTTCCAGCCATTGATATCAGGTTGTTTCGATTATTTCGATTACGATTCATGCGAATCCGTGAAATCGATGGTCGACAAGGATACGGCTGCCGTCATCGTGGAACCCATTCAGGGAGAGGGCGGTGTGAAGACTGCTTCGGCGGAATTCTTCAAGACCGTACGTGACGTCTGTACCGACAAGGGAGCATTGATGATAGTCGATGAGGTCCAAACAGGCATGGGACGTACCGGAAAGTGGTTTGGTATCGATAACTTCGGCGTTGTGCCAGATATAATATCTTTGGCCAAGGCGTTGGGTGGTGGTGTACCTGTCGGTGCAGTCGTAACGACCGATGAATTCTCATCAGTGATGACACCGGGTACACACGGTACGACATTCGGCGGTACGCCATTGATATGTACCGCTGTATCGGCGACCATCGGTATCATGAAAGAGGAGAATCTCGTTCAGAATTCGTATGATGTAGGTGCGTATCTCAGAGATAACATCTCCAAGATCGAGTCGGACGAGATCGTCGATGTTCGCGGATACGGACTCATGATAGGTATCGAGATGAAGGAGAAGGCTGCAGAATTGCAGAGATATTGTCGTGATAAGGGCATCCTGATCAATGTCTGTCACGGTAACACCGTTCGTCTGATACCTCCGCTCATCATGGGTAAGGCCGAGGCGGACATATTCATCGATGCACTTGATGAATTCCTAAACTGAGACACCACTGTCTCATTTATTTTTTATTTCACAATATTTTGTCTGAAATAGAACAGATAAATACTCGTTACACGATTGATTCCCCATGTCAAAAGGTCCTACAAGAGAGAGTCTTGCCGAGAAAACCAGAGTCTATATCGATGCACACCCCAGCGTGAAGGATTGTGTCTCCAAAGGATTGGTCAATTATTCATCACTCGCAAGGGCGATCATGAAGGACCTAGATCTCGATAACGAGGAAGCTGTGATGATCGCTTGCAGAAGATATGCAAGCAAGATGGGCGTCTCCACGGATCATGAGATCAGTATCCTCAACATCCTCAAGGACAGTCGTCTCGAGATGAGGACGAAGACATGTATCGTTACAGCTAAGAACGATTGGTCGGTCCTCCATAAGATGGACAACCTCTTCAAGGATCTGTGGAACGAGGATTCGATCATGCAGATCGTTCAATCGGCTTCCGCTGTCACGATCATCGCCGATAAGATGCTGAAGGAACGTATCATCGATACCGTCGGAAGATTCAACATCCTGAAGATAAGGGAAAATCTCGTTGAGATAACTGTGAAATCACCGGAGAAGATCGTCGAGACGAGCGGTGTGATAGCCTATCTGATCACGAACCTCTCGGATGCGGGTATCAACATCGAGGAGACCGTCAGTTGTCATACCGATACAGTGTTCATCGTCGGCGAATATGACATGATCAACGCCTATTCCGTACTGACCAAGTGCATCCAGAGTGCCGAAGAAACATTGAAGGAGTGATCCCGATGGCATTCGACGGAAGGAAGAACATCGTAGAGATCAGCGATGACGAGAAGACAGTCTATTTCGAGACATGGAAACCTAAGAAGATCTCCGGAACGAAGATCGGAGGTATACTCGGATACAGTGATTTCGCGACTCCGTTCAAGGTCGCCTGTGAGATCGCAGGCATATACCCCGGAGATAAGGCGAACAAATACATTGACGCAGGGAACGCATTGGAGCCTGTCCTGAGGAACTATCTCGGTCAGAGGAGTACGAAGATGCTCTCAGGCCCCTTAGGATTGACAGAGGGGCAGAAAGCGGTCGTGGAACAGCCTGTCGAGGGGGATAAGTGCGGTTACGACCACTTCCACGACAACAAGCTGTTCGGCGGTCTCGTCGACGGTTATATCGTCATAGATGGTGAGAGGAAAGCTATCCTCGAGATCAAGACATCACATGACAGGAGCAAATGGGATGACGGGAAGGGCGGATACACCAACGTCCCGATGACCTATATGTTGCAGGCATCACTCTATGCAGAGTTGGCCGGTCTTGATACGGTCGTATTCCTCGTAGGGTTCCTCGAGGAATCGGAGGTCATCCGTCCTAACGCATGGAAGCCTTCCGAGGATAATACATACATCATAGTCGTCCCGAAGTTGGATATGGGACCGTACATGGACGAGGCCGAATCCTGGTACAAGGAGTTCATCCTTAATGGTTATACCCCGGAATGGTCCGATGAGAAGGATGCCGAACTCCTGAAATACCTCAGGGCGAAGCCCAAGGACAATGGAAGGAGATGATCATTCCATGCCCTTGAGGGGTTCCTGCCTCTTGAGATCGAACCAACATATCGCATAGACGATCGTCATCAGAAGCATTACCGTGGCTATGCCGAGAACGAATTTGTCCGATGGGAAAGATGATACCATCGCCATACCGATGAATGCGAAGAGGAACGTCATGAAGTTGAGCAGTGATGATACCGCTCCGTTGTCCCCATCATGATTGTTCATCAGTATGTTGAATCCGAAGCTACGTGTGACCGTACATGCGGCCGCGTTGGGTGTGATTGATAACATGAACCATATCCATCCGAACTGCGGAAGCAGGAGCATCATCAGGAACGATGCGATGGACAATGAGAACAATATCCTCACGATGTTCTTGTTGTTCAATCCGATCCTCTTTATCACCTCGGCTATGACCAATCCGATGATACATGATACCGCGAGTGCGATGCTGTATCCCGTACGGTCCAATCCGTAATCGTTGAGGAAGACGTATGACGACACCGCTATGAACGCCAACTGTGAACCGGAACAGGTGGTGTTCATGATGGTGAAATCGAAGAAGTTCCTCTCCTTCATCAATCTGAATACCAATTTCACTGCCTCGGAGACCTTACCTTCCATACGTTCTATCGGGATGTCGTTGGGGATCATGGTACCGAGGGCGGTACAGAATACTGCGATGATACCGGGTGCCCAGAACGTCGCCTTCCAATCGATTGCATTGATCAGAACGGTACCGATGACAGGTGACAATATCGGACCCAAGATACCCAATACTGCGACCAGCGACAATATCCCCGACATCTCCCTTCCGCTGAAGCAATCCTTGACCAAAGCGAATGCGATGGTTATCGCTCCGCCGGCACCTATGGCCTCGATCATCCTGAGGATGATGAATATCTCAACATTAGGTGAGAAACAGCATAGGATACATGATACGGTGTAGACGATCATCGAGGTGATGAGTATCTTCTTCCTTCCGTACTTGTCACTGACGGGCCCGAGCAGCAAAATGCTGAATGTGAACGACAGCATGAACAGGTACAATGACATGTTCATGATCGATTCAGTCGTTCCGAATTCCAATACCATGTCCGGAAGACCCGACAGATACATATCCGTCGAGATCGGACCGAACACACTCAGTAATATTATCAACAATATGAGTAGAGGTCTTGACATCAATTCTCATCTCTTCTCGATCGGTACATATTCCCTCTCAGGGGAGATGGAGATGTATGCAGGACGTATGATCTTGCCTCCTCCGACGAGCTCCTCGATGCGATGTGCGCTCCACCCAACGATCCTCGCTATTGCGAATATCGGTGTGAACATTTCTTCGGGTATACCGAGCATATCATAGACGAATCCGCTGTACATGTCCACATTGGCACTTACGCCGGTGAAGGCATGTTTCCTCTCCGTTATCATATCCGGAGCGTATTTCACGATCGTCTTGTAAAGTCTAAGGTCCTTCTCGCGACCTTTCTCGACGGCCAATCTCTCGGCGAATGACTTGAGGATCTCGGCCCTGGGGTCGGAGATGGAATAGATCGCATGACCCATACCATAGATCAATCCGGCCTTGTCGAACACCTTCTTATCGAGGATATCCTCAAGATATTGTTTCACCGCTTCCTCATCATCGGTGTCGTGCACATGCTGTTTGATGTCCGAGATCATCTGAACGACCTTGATGTTCGCACCTCCGTGCTTAGGTCCTTTCAATGATGACAATGCCGCTGCCATGACCGCATAGGTATCGGAACCTGCGGATGTCACGACGCGGGCGGTGAATGTGGAGTTGTTGCCTCCTCCGTGCTCCATGTGGAGTACCAGGGCGGCATCCAGTACCTTCGCTTCCAACTCGGTGAATCTCCCGTCATCCCTGAGGGTCATGAGAAGATTCTCGGCGACGGAGAGTTTGGGATCGGGCCTGTGGATGATCAGGCTATTGTTCAGATCGTAATAGCTGTATGCCTGATATCCGTATGTTGCGAGCATGGGCATGACTGATATCAGACGGGTACATTGTTTCAGTACCACGGGGATGTCGTTGCTTCCGATGTAATCGTCATACGCTCCGAGCGAGAGCACACTC
>R20__coassemble_934_pt1 | contig 19059 bp, 17 predicted proteins | sample R20__metabat2_low_PE_015 | metagenome-assembled genome bin R20
ATGTACAGTGCAAGGAAGTCAACCGAAAGTGGAGATCGAATTATTCAACACAGTCACTATTTGACGATAAGAACAAGGTAGGACTCATCATATCGATCCTTTCCGCAATCATATTCGTGTGTGCGATCGTTGGATTGGTCCTCGTATTCGTAGATGACGAAGACAAGTTGACCGGTATCCTCTCGTCCGTTGGGGCCATGATTACAGCGGTAATCTACTTCTTCTTTGGTAAGAAGTTGCGTACCGATGCACTCACAGCGAAGATGGATATCCTCGTTGCGTTCGTTAAGGTAGCAGCACTCACGACATTGGTGAGTGGTATCTGCAGCATACCCGCATGGGGTACAGTGATCGTATCCATCATCTTCGCGGCGATCATGTACTGGTGTACGATCAAGATGGCGGATGGTAAGGCAACGATCAGTGACAAGGTCATCTGGATCCTCCTTCTGATCGTCTTCATCCTCAGCCTCATCATCTCGATCGTATTGATCTTCGGAATCATCACGATCCCCTTGGCCATCTGTGGAATCATCATCTACGGATTCATGCTCGGCTTGCTCTTGGACCCAGAGGTCAAAGACAAGATGGGAATGTAAAACCGATTACCCTATTACGGTCGTCGTCCCGGATGTATGTCCGGGACTATGACCCAGACATTTTATCCAAGCTTCGAATTCCATCGACATATCGGACCATGCCGAAAGGATGGATAGCATATGGTCTACGAGCGATATGATGTTAAAATACTGGAGCCGCTGACGAGATTTGAACTCGCGACACTTCTGATTACGAATCAGACGCTGTACCGGGCTTAGCCACAGCGGCCTCTGAGAGTACAACAGCGTCGAACATTTAAAGATGATGGCGGAGATGGTCTGAAACCACCCCCTGTCCCGATGGAAAACAGGGGATTGTGTATCAGAACATGTCCCTGAAGACCACCGCATCCTTCTCTTGGAGCGGGGATTCGCAGATGAACGTGCATTCCTGCTTCGTATCCCTGAGCGCATCCGCCAGGAGATGGAGGTCGGGATCCTTCGCCTCCAACGGAAGATGGGATATCTCTCCCTTATCACCGTATCTTATGCAACTGATATGGAAGTGGGCTATATCCCCGGATAATTTGAAGAAATCATCCGTTAACGATCTCATCTCGTCCTCGGTCCTTAACCATCCGAGATCGCGTGCATGCACATGGGCCACATCCAATACTGGATGTGTACCGTCCACGGAATCCATCACCTCTCCGATCTCCTTCAGCGTCCCCCATTGGCCCTTCTTACCCATGGTCTCGATACCGAGTATGACGTCCTTGATCCCCTCATCGTCCATGATGTCCTTGCATTTGGACAATCCATCTATCACGGATTGTGTCGCGGTCTCGGGATGCTTCCCGTATGAAGCGGCATGTATCACGATGATATATGCTCCGAGATTGTGTGCCGCACGGGCGGTGTCCATGACCCAATTGATGCTCTTATCCCTGGTCTCCTGGGTCTCCGAATTGAACGAGATGAAATAAGGAGCGTGGCAGCTCAGCCTTATACCTCTATCCCTGGCCATCTGACCTACGCTCTGTGCCTTCTCGGCGGATATCCTGGCACCTCTGACGAACTCGATCTCCAGAGCATCCAATCCGAGGGCCTTCGTCCTATCCAAACCATCCTTAGGGTCCTTTGAACCCTGAGGATATCCTGCGGGACCGAATCTCAACATGAGAACGTCATATGCAAGGTAGGATATTTGATGTTCTTCATCGTTGCACCTGATATGAGGATCGTATTGGACGTCTCATTGGATCCGACGTTGGGTTGCGGACAGGCGCATAGGTGGATCAAGAAGGGGGATGCTTGGGAAGGTGTCCTCGGAGATGAGATCATCACATTGGTACAGACGGAGGATGGTTTCGAATGCTCCGGTACCGACGATACGAATAAGATACTGGATTACTTCCGTGCGGATGATGATCTGAAGGAGATATACGAGGAATGTTCGAGATCCGATCCATACATCGCCTCGTTGGCGATCAGATGTCCCGGATTGAGATTGCTGAGACAGGACCCGTGGGAATGTATCGCGACATATCTCCTCGCTACCAATGCCAACGTCAAACGTATCGGGTGCATGGTGGAGAACGTCTGTAGGGAATTCGGAAGGGATCTTGGTGGGAGATACTCCTTCCCCACACCGGAGGAGATAATAGAGGGAGAATCCCGCATATCGAACTGCAGACTCGGGTACCGCGATCAACGCTTCGTGGAATTGGCGCACCGCGTCGCGGATGGAGATATCGATCCGTATGGATTCAGGGAGATGGACTATCGGGAATGCGTTGATTCTCTACTCACGATCAAAGGGGTGGGACCTAAGGTCGCGGATTGCATAGCGTTGTTCTCCATGGACCATCTTGAAGCCTTCCCTATCGATGCCCGTATCGAGAGGATGATGAAAGAGAGATACGGACAGAGCGGGAGTTACAGATCCGTATCGGAATATGCCAGGAGAAGATTCGGAAGATATGCCGGATACGCACAGGAACTGCTGTATCACAGTGATTTCATTGATCCTTGATCTCTATACTCTTATCACAGGCACAGACCGGTGGTTTGCAACCCATCTGTACCTCGTAGATCTTCGCTAAAAGTCCCGTACTCTTGACGACGGTGCAGATCCTGCACATCTCGTCGACGAATTCGGAGGTGTTGTCGGCTATACGCTCGGCGGATAGCTTGATCTCCTCTTTGAAGGCCTCATACTGCGGAGAATCCTCGATGAGCTGGTTCTCCCCTCTCTTCTTCTTGAGATATTGAGAGATCGCCGCATCGGTGACACCGAATTTCTTGGCCACCTGAGCCTGTGTCATCCCATGGGTCTTCACCAATTCCTTGGCTACCTCCCTCCTTATGGTCGGGAGCACATACCAGACGACCAATTCACACGGTATCTTCATATTATAGCGGATAAAAAACGCCAATATATAGTTTAAGGGTGTTAAAGGTGGAATTCCCAAGGATCGTAGATCGTATCTAAGAACGTAGGAAGTTCGATCGTTCTCATTTCGATCTTCGATCGATCACGCTCTCTTCCTTCCATATACCATGTAGCCTGTGTGACCCAACATCTCGTATGATGGTCTCACACCGCCCTTGTGCACTTCCATCTCACGTTGCATGATCTCTATCGCGAATACGTTGCAGAAATCCCTCTCGCGGAGTGCGTTGACAACGAGTTCCAACTGATTCGTGTTCGGGATGTATGCGCATATCCTCCCTCCCGATCTGAGACATGGCAGAAGATTATCCAACGCGTTCTCCGGGTCAGGCATGTCCATGATCAACGCATCGGCGAGGATATCCACCTTGGCATCACGCGCATCACCAATCTGATACGACCAATATGCATCGAGACCCGTACGTTTGAGGTTCTTGAGGGCACGCTCCGCGTTCTCTTCCTTGAACTCCACCGTATGCACCCTTCCGCTCGGTGCTACGGCTCTTGTCAGAGCCGTGGTGAGTCCTCCGGAACCTGCACCCACCTCCAGTATGGTGCTGCCCGCCCTCACATCACAATAATAGAGGATCGATGCGGCATCCTTGGGAGTGATGATCTGCGCACCGCGATCCAGTGATTCCATGAGCTCGTATGTACCCGGTCTGAACACGGTGAACCTCTTCTTGGCGATCTCGAAGGATGAGCCGTCATCCATGTCCTTGAATCTGTTACCGTCGATGGTCCCTAGGGATGATATCTTCAGCATTGTGTAGGCTACCTTGAGCCAATGTTTCCTGTTCTCCTGATCGACAAGATATACGTACTCGTTCTCCTGGAAGGGCATAATCTCCGTAACAATGGCTATTGATAAAATATTGACGGAGGACCGTAGCAAGAGGGGTTGGATTGTCTCCCCACGATTTCGGGTAAATCGTGATTTTTCACTGTTTACCGTCGGGTAAATCGTGATGTTTAAATACATATGTCTCCAAATGAACTTCGTATGCTCAGAAGGAAGATCTACGACGAATTGGTCGCATGGAAGAATGATGACGATCACAAAGCACTAGTGATCAAAGGTGCACGTCAGGTCGGAAAGACATCCATCGTGAGGGAATTCGCCAAGGAGAACTATGAGCATTATGTCGAATTGAATTTCCTCACCGACCCAGCATTGACGAGATTGTTCGATGAGAGTTTGGATGTGGACAGTCTCGTGAGGAAGATCTCATTGGCACTCCATGACGATGACATCAGACCGGGATGTCTGTTATTCCTAGACGAGATACAGGAATGTCCCAGAGCCAGGAGGGTCCTCAAGATATTCGCCGATGACGGGCGTTATGATATCATCGCGACAGGTTCCATGTTGGATGTGTTGGATTCAAGATTGGGAATCTACAGAAGAGGTGAACCATCCATCGTAGGGGTCGGATATGAGAGGACGATCACCATGTATGCTCTGGATTTCGAGGAGTTCCTCTGGGCAAGGAAGGTTTCCGAAGAGATCATCGATGACATCAAGGATAAGATCAGGAATCAAACAGCATTGGATGAAGTGACATATGATGTAATCATGAGCGATTTCAGAACGTTCATGCTCACCGGCGGTATGCCGGAGGTCGTACAGAACATCGTATCGGGACACGTCGACAGAGCGATAAGGGCGATGGACAGGATACTCGCTGACAAACTGAAGGACATAGAAAGATACAACGTGGGTGTGGATGTTGCCAAAACGAGGAGATGCTTCGACAACATCCCGATACAGCTCAGAGAGACGAACAAGAAGTTCACATTCTCCAGGATGAAGGATGAGAATGACGAATATCTGGAGAACTCGACCAAGCAGAAGTATAACTACAATGTGGAATGGCTCAAAGCTGCGGGATACGGGAACTTCTGTTATCTGTTGACAGAACCCGTCCTCCCTCTGAAGGCCTATGAGATCGTGGACCAATACAGGATATATCTCTTCGACACAGGTATGCTGACACATATCTATGGTCCGTCAGCGAGGATGGCCACGTTGACGGATGACTATCGTTACGACCAGGGTGCGGTTGCAGAGAATATCGTAGCGGAATGCCTGATGAAATCAGGAATACAACCGAGATGCTATCGCAAGACCATCGGGAAGAACAGGATGAAGTTGGATTTCGTCATCGAGTTAGGATTGGATCTCTGCGTGATCGAGGTCAAATCCGGGAAGGACAGGGATTTCCCGTCTTTGAGAAAGGTGTCCGATGTGTTCAGGATCGACAGACGCATCGTGCTGGAGAAAGGTAACATCTACGTGGATGAGGAGGGTATAGAACACTATCCGTTGTTCGCTGCCGCATTCATCAAGGATATGATATACGAGCGTGACGGTTTCGATAGGAACGGATTGCCTATCGGCGGCCTCTGATCCTTCTGACGTTGGCGTTCATCAGATGCCGTCCGATGTTACGATAGACGAACGCTTTCAGGGAGGACATGTCCTGATGATGCTCCTTCAACAGATCGTCGGGACTATCATACACACCGAAATCCTGATTGATCCCTTCGCTTTGGATGTAGGTATCGTTACGATCGAAATCGATGACGGGATTATGGAGATCTCTCACTGCTACTCCGTAACCGCAGAATGCTCCCGTGCATTCCGGATTGGCCATCTGTAAACGTTCCAGGTACTCCTTGTCCAGGATGAATGCCTCCAACTCGTACCATACACCCTCGAGATACACCTCGACCCAACTGTGGAACACATTACGAGGTGCCAGACAATATACCAATCCTGTCATGGCTCCCTTCTGCAGGCGTTTGTCGATGGTGAAACCGTGTATGCGACATGGTATGCCGCAACCACGTAACAGGGCCATGAAGAGAGTGCCTTTGGTATTGCACTGACCGTAACCGTCCGCAAGGACCTTGGATGCGGGTATGTTATCATCCACGTTATAACCGAACAGGATCTCGTCGCGGACGAAGTTGTAGACGGATCTGATACATTCGAACTCGTCAAGGGATTGCCATCTACGTCTTTCGATTAGACTCTGTATTGAAGGGTCCGAAAGATCCAACATCTTCGTCTCTGCAAGATATCTGTCCATGATTCATTCCTCCGATCTCAGGAAGGGGAGTTCCGGTAATTCGCCTGTCCTTATCACCGAATACGCCTACCGTACCACGTCCATCTTGCTGACATATCTCTGCCCTTCGCAGTAGACGGGAGGGGTCGGTATGTTGCAGTGATACTTTCTTTCGGATGCTCTAACACCGATGTGTTGCTCTTGTCGACAATCACCGTAGCATGGAATAAAGGGTTCGGAGTGCCCACTTACTTCACCAAAAACACTCCGAAGAGGTCATAACCACATGACCAATGGTAGTAGTGCATACTCGGATAAAAAGAGAACTGATGGTCAAAGCAATCGTAACAAGAAAACCAATGCCAAAGGCATCCCTTACGAGGATAGGGATGGATCGTGGACGGCCTTGGACAAGGCCGTCGCTGCCTTCGGAAAGTTCCTGTTGATATGGCTCATTCCCGAAAGGATCGAAGAGGTGTTGAGGATTCTCGACCCTTCTGGTGTATGCGTTCACGATGTGGTATAATCGTTGATGAAAGATTCATCTGCAAAAAAATGTAAGTAAATCGTGGATTTATACAATTTTTACATGAATCCACGATTAATAATGGATTTATATCAATAATAAGATACGATATCATGAAAGGGTATCTCGTCAGAGAACGTTACCTCGAACGTATCCGTGCCGGTCGTGACGATACGGATGTGATAAAGGTCATCACCGGGATGAGACGCAGCGGTAAATCCGTGCTCCTCGAACTGTACAAGGATGAGCTGATATCATCGGGTGTCGATGATAAGGACATCATACACATCAACCTTGAAAGGCCGGAATGTCAGCATATCACCAACAAGGATCAACTCAACGGATTCCTCATGGAAAGGATCCCAAAGAATCGTACCGCATACATCCTGCTCGATGAGATACAGAATGTGGATGGTTGGGAACTGACCCTTTCCGGACTCAATGCGTTGGGCAATTGCGATGTCTATGTCACGGGTTCGAACTCCGATCTGCTCTCATCGCAATTGGCTACGCATATCGCAGGACGTCACGTGGAGATCGAGGTGTTCCCACTCTCCTTCAAAGAATTCATCGAGCTGAATTTCTATGATGATAGGGAGAGAGCATTCAACGAATACCTCAGAGTAGGTGGGCTCCCCGGTATCGACCCATCCAGGGATGATAGGTATGTGGATGATTATCTGGAAGGTGTGTACAGTACGATAATCCTGAGGGATGTGATGAGACACATGAATGTCGGTGACCCGGTCAAGGTAGGATCCATCTCTAGATTCCTGTTCTCCAACATCGGCAATATCACCAACAAGAGCACCATATCGAAGATGACGGGACTCCCGGAATCCACCGTCAACATCTATCTCGGAGCGATGGAGGAAGCTTTCCTGATCCAAAGATGTGACAGATACGACATGGTCGGTAAAAGATTGCTCAAGACCAACTGCAAATACTATGTGACCGACCTCGGGATAAGGAGAGCGGTGTTGGATATCTCGGCCGGTACCGAAGTGAATAGGTTACTTGAGAACATAGTCTACATCGAACTCCTCAGGAGGGGCTACAAGATCAGAGCGGGAAGTTACAGGGATTCGGAGGTGGACTTCCTGGCGGTCAGAGGAGATATGGCGGAATACTATCAGGTATGTCAGACGTTGATGTCCGACGGTACGAGGGAGAGGGAGACGAGATCGCTCCTTCGTCCCAGGGACAATTACCCTAAGACCATACTCACATTGGACCGTTTCGGTCTGGATAACGAGGACGGCATAGTCATAAGGAACGTACTCGATTGGTTGACGGAAGAGTGATCATATCAGATATGACAGGACTTCCTGTAATCCTCTACAATTATTCCCGTGGACTTATTGTAATAAGATACAAATAATCCGGAGATGGATGATCATCCATGATGAAGAGGAAGATCTATCGGACCCTGTTGGAATGGAAAGGACGTGAACATAAGAGCCTGATAGTCTCCGGTCAGAGACGTGTCGGGAGGACCGCTACCATCGAAGTGTTCGCCAAAGCGGAGTATGAGCATTATGTGTACATCGACTTCAGCAAATCCCCTGAACTCAAGAATCTGTTCAAAGGGGATGCGGATGCATCCGAGTTGATCAAGAGACTCACCATGCAGTTCGGTGAGGACTCGATAGTCGACGGTTCCACACTCCTGTTCCTGGATGATATACAGGAATGCGATGATGCATACAGATCGTTGGAATCATTTAGTGAATACGGGAAGATAGATGTGATCGCCTCGTACTCCCTGTTGGAGGTATCGGTCCCGCAGACCAAGGATCCCAAGGTACAACCGATGTCCGTGGATTCAGTGGAGACCATCCGTATGTATGCGTTGGATTTCGAGGAGTTCCTGTGGGCGAAGGGTGTCTCCGAGGATGATATCGAAAAGGTACGCGAGGACATCCGTCTGCGCAGACCGATGGATGATACATCGTACGACAGATTCACCGATCTCTTCAAGGAATTCATGGTCGTGGGCGGGATGCCCGAGGCGGTGGAAGCGTATGTGGGGACGGATGACTTCCGTCCGGTGAACAGGATCCTGGGGGATATGGTCGCCAGTTGCATACGTGACATGAACCGTTACAACAGAGGGATAGATGTCATAAGGGCGGTGGAATGCTTCGACAGCATCCCGTACCAGTTGGCGGAACCGAACAAGAAGTTCATGTTCTCGCGCATCAGCGGTAAGAGGTCCCGCAGAGCATCCGATACGTACATGGAGGATCTGCTGTGGATCAAGGATGCGGGATACGGTAACTTCTGTCACGGATTGAAGGAACCTACGGTACCGTTGAGGAGGAGTATCAAGGAAGATTCGTTCAAGGTGTACCTTTCCGATACCGGTATGTTGCTCAATATGTACGGGGATAAGGCGAAGGCGGCGATATATGGTGGGGATCTCTCCCACAACATGGGTGCCGTTGTTGAGAATATGGTGGCGGAATGTCTCATGAAGGAAGGGTTGACACCGATGTTCTACAGGAAGGACAAAGGAAAGGGTCGCATGGAATTGGATTTCGTGTTGGAATCAGATGATGGTATCGTTGCGATGGAGGTGGATTCCGGGAAGGATAGGGCATTACCGTCATTGTCCAATGCGGACAGATACTTCGATATCTCCAGGAAGATAGTGTTGGGGCCTTCGAACATCCATGTGGATGATGATGTGGAACATTACCCATTGTTCGCAGTAGCTTTCGTTAAAGAGATGGGTATCGTACCGAGATCCTGAGAAAAGATGGAGTTTGGGAGGCTTTCGCCTCCCGTTCCGATATCACTTGACGAATCTGTAATCGAAATACTTCGTGATGTCGATCGTCGTCAATCCCTTGAGGTATCCTGTGTACTTCGAGGGATTGTTCTTCACGATATATTCGAAGGAAGATTCCATCGAATCCTTGTCGGCATCGTTGAGCTTGACACCCCACTCTGCGAGTTCGAGATATTTCGTCATGATGTTCTTGTCGGTTATGTTCAACCTGTTCATGCATATCTCGACGGCCTTCTCCTTCGTGCTCGCATCGTTCATGTAATCGCATGCCTTGTCGATGGCCTCGAGTATCTTCTTGATATCTCCTTCCTTCTTCTCCACGAAATCCATCGATGAGAACAACCCGACGGACATGTATCCCTTGTATCCGTCCGCTGCCACCACATACCTGTAGAGTGTGGGGTTCTTCTCGACCACGTTGATATTGGTGGCACCTGCGATTATGATATCGACACTGCCTGTGGTCAATGCGTTTGAGAGTGCATCGTTGGCGTAGTGGTAGATGTTGACCTTGGTAGCGTCATATCCGCCATCTGTCTGCAATACCATGATATCGTCCTGTCCTGTCAATGACAGATATTTCAGGAGAAGGGAGTAGTATGAGACGTTGGTGTTCACACCAATCCTAGCACCGACGAGACCTTTCTCCTTGCCGTCGAACTCGTATGTACAATCTATCTTCGCGGCACCTTTGAGACCCTCGTCCATCATCCATCTTGCGACGTATTTGTAATCCTCGCCATAGCTATCGATCATAGCGAAGAACGGATCGGATCCGAATCCTGCGAGATCCACCTGACCTGCCGTCAGACTCGTCATGGCGAGGTTACCGGAACCCGCCTGTACGAGCTGTACCTTCACACCGGCATCATCGAAATATCCGAGTTCGTCGGCTATGAACAGCGGTTCGAAGTTGTGCTTCACCACCGCCATGGTGTATGTGTCCTTACTGTCGTTGTTATTGTTGTTGATGACGACGGCGACGGCAGCGATCACTATCACTGCGACGACACCTATCGCCACTGCTATCTTCATGTTCCTGTCCACTGTAATCAACTCCATTCGACGATATCCGGTCTGTCCAGACACTTACAGGTCTGCAACTTGCCGAATATCTCTTTCTTCAGTTCATCGTGATCGGTATGATCGTCGGGTCTCCACTCCCCGACGATACCTCCTGCGTCGGAAGCGAGCATGACTATCCTCGTCCCGATCTGTATCGCTTCGTCTATGTTGTGGGTGATGAAGACCACCGTCCTCCTCTTCCTGGCCCAGATATCCCTTATCTCCCCGTCCAGATGATGACGGGTCTGTTCATCCAATGATGAGAAGGGTTCGTCCATCAACATGACATCGGGTTCCATCGCCAATGTACGGGCGATGGCAACACGTTGTTTCATCCCACCGGAGAGATCCGCAGGTCTCTTGTCACAATATTCCCCGAGACCTACGAGATCCAGGTATCTCTTGGCTATCTCCATGCGTTCCTTGTCGTTATGTGCCTTCCTATCCACTGAGAAAGCGACATTCTTCTGTACGTTCATCCACGGGAGCAGACTGTATTCCTGGAATACGACCGATCTCTTGGAAGATGCTCCCTTTATGACCTCGCCGCGATACGTTATCGTTCCGCGTTGCGGCATCTCGAATCCCGCTATCATGTTCAACAATGTGGTCTTCCCGCAACCGGAGGGGCCTATGATGCAAAGGAACTCGTTCTCCTCCACATCCAATGAGATGTCCCTGAGTATTATCGTCGCCGTCCTGTTGGATTTGTCGGGATATGCCTTCCAGACGTTATCGATATGGATGATGGGTTCGGACATCAGGCCTCACCTATCCCTGTCCTCTTCCTGACCAGACGTTCCATAGGATTGAAGAACAATCTGTCGATGGCGAGACCTATGGCGCATATGACGATGATGCAGGCGAATGCCGTGGTGTAATCCAAGGTATCGGATGCTCCCTTAATCGTGAAACCGATACCCTGCATGACACCGACGACCATCTCTGCAGCGATTATCATACGCCATGAGCTTCCCAATCCGATCCTCAGACCTGTTAGAATATCCAATATGGAGAATGGCAGCAATACCTCCAGGAACGTGTCCCAACGCGACAGTTCGGACATCTTGGCTACACGTCTGTTGACCTTTGGTACGTTACGCAATCCGTTGGATACGTTGATGGCTATGGGTGCTATGGCGACAACACCCACGATGAAGATCGCGGATTCGTTACCGAAACCGAAGAGGATGAGGACCACCGGTAACCAGGCGAGACCGGGTATCATCTGCAATATGTTCACGGGTACCATCAACACCTTGTAGATCGATGTGTGCATGGAGACGGCGAATCCGATCACCATACCTATCAATGCGGCTATGAGGAATCCGATCACCCAACGTTCCATACTGGCGGCGATGTGTTGCCATAGGGTGTACGTGAACACCCTTTCCCCCGTCATGAGCGAGAAGAGATCGTCGAAGACCTCGTCGGGCATCGGGAAGGTCATGGAGGATGCGAAGAATGTGTTGTATATCGATCCTACGGTCCACCAGATGAACAGTGTGATCAATACACCTATCAATAGGGTGATGATGTCGTCAACGACATTCCTGAACGGGATCGAGTTCGATAGTGTGATACGATTCCCCTCGGACGAGTCCAGTGACTCTCCGATCCTTTCGTCGATGGTCCTGAATAATCTCTTCATCTTGTGTCATGGGTGATGCGAATGCAACATATATACGATTTGATTGATTATTATGGTAAATTGTTGAATAATATGCATTTGTTTTGTTAGATGTGTAATATAGACACAAATGATTTCATGGCATATCGATTACACGATGGATAAGATGTGAAATATACTATGGACAATAGGAATCCACCACCATCCTCAGATATCACCACGAGGGTCATGAGAGCGAACAAAGGCAAAGGCACCGATCCCGAGATGGTCGTACGCAGGATGCTACGCGAGATGGGGCACCCAGGATATCGTCTGAATTGGAAGAAGGTACCAGGAAGACCGGACATCGCATACCCAGGAAGAAGGGTCGCCATATTCGTCAACGGTTGCTTCTGGCACAGATGTCCGAGATGCAATCTGCCATTACCGAAGAGCCATACGGAGTTCTGGCAACGGAAATTCGAGAGGAACGTCGAACGCGACAGGAGGAAGACGTCGGAGTTGGAGGCGATGGGGTGGAAGGTCATCACCATATGGGAATGCGAGGTCAAGAAGGACCAAGAAGGCATCAGGACAAGGCTATCGAAGGCCTTCGAGAGATGATCGCCCCTTGAGCTCCCTTCTGATGACCTCCTTCATATACTGCTTATTGAGCCAGAATCCCTTCTTCACATATTCCTTGCCTTTATACGGGTATGTGTCCCTGGAATCCCTCCCATGCGGACGGACATGCGATATACGACGGTCCGATGATGCGATGAAATCGTCGAACCTCTCCTCGATGACCTTCGATCTCGTATCCTCCCACACTCCTCTGATTATCTCGATATCATCATCGGGTACGGACCAGAAGAACGACCCCCTGAATGTCAATGACTTGCGTGGCTCCTCCTTGGGATACTTGGTATTGAACTGGAACACGGGGATGAAGAACTCGTGATCGATCTGCTCGAAGAAGTCGCTGGTCTCCCAGGTCTGTTCGACGACATCCTCGTATCTGAATGCAGGGAACGACATGCTCTCCTTCGGAGTACCATTCTGCAATATCCTCACCGTCTTTATCGATATGCCTGCCTGTTCGAACTCCTTCACATGCTTCCTGTGGTGCACCCCCAACATGGCGAGTGTCAGGGTGTAATAGTATTGTTTCGATCTTTCCGAGAGATGGATGCCCAATGCATCCTCGATCTCCTGACAGGTCCTCCCTCTGAACCTATCGAGATGGCCGAGCACATATTCGTTGAATGTGAGGTCGTCTTCCCACCTCTCATGGAAGACCGATTCCTCATCATCCGTGACATCGATGAGACACTCATTGACATCGGGATGCGAATGATAGAGCGATGTCATGAATGATGCTTTGAACGACAGCGCACGTTGCTTGGCGAGTTCGGATGAGTTCGGTTGCGTACGCATATCCCCGCCGTGCCCGACGCCTTTGGTACATGCGGCGAGGAATCTCGTATGCCTTTCGGAGAGGAGATGTGCCTCTCCACGGAGGACATATCCTTCGATGACGTCCCAATCCTCCTTGATTATACGTAACTCCTCTGGGAGTGGTGTCCAATCCACGACCTTGAGCACACGGTAATCATAGATGTCCTGTCCCTCCTTCCACAGATAGAACACGATGAGGATGTGCGAATTCTTGTCAAGGAAGATCCTGAACCCCTTGGATGGTACCTCATTATAATCGATGATACCGAGCACCAACCTCTCCTTCGATACGAGTCCTCCCCTCACCTCCTTCATCGGGGTGACCTTCAGCTCCATGCCGACCTCCTCGAAATCCGGTACGGGATCACTGTTGTTGTCGATGAGGAAATACTCGGATTCGATCGACTGTCCGAAATACCCTTTCGTGTGGGTATCGCCGATCTTCCCGGATTCCACATCCAATATCTCGTTGAGCGTCCGACCGGTCAGTCTGGCGGCATATCTCAGTATGGAATCGACATCCTTCCGATCGTATGGGAGATCTCCGTGGATATCTCTCTTCCTGGGCATGTTCGTGACATCGAAGAATAGGGATAATAACATTTATGAGATCGACATCTTAAAATAACAATCAAACGTATGGTGGGTTCGGTAGCGATGGCGGATGAGATAAGGGTGGTGGAGCTCTTCGCAGGCGTAGGCGGACTGAGGGTCGGATTGGAGAATGCGTCCGACAGATTCAGGACGGTCTGGGCCAACCAATGGGAGCCCGGTAAGAAGGACCAGTTCGCATTCCGCTGTTACGAACAACACTTCGGTGATTCCGGATCGATCAACGTCAACGAGGATATCGCGAAGGTCAAGGGCTATGTCCCTGAGCACGATCTGCTGGTCGGAGGGTTCCCGTGTCAGGACTATTCCGTGGCGGCCACCAAGGCCAAGGGCATCGAGGGTAAGAAGGGTGTACTGTGGTGGAGCATCCATGATATCATCAAAGCGCGTAAGCCGAAGTACATCATATTGGAGAATGTCGACCGTCTCGTCAGATCGCCGGTGAAACAGAGGGGACGTGACTTCGGCATCATACTGAGATGTCTCGCCGACGAGGGATACTATGTCGAATGGCGCATCATCAACGCCGCAGAGTACGGTCTGCAACAGAGGCGTCGTCGCATATTCATATTCGCATGCAGGAAGGACATGTATTTCGCCAACGTCTATGAAGAGAACACGGGAGAGGATGTCGTCAGCAAAGAAGGATTCTTCGCAAGGACATTCCCCGTATCAGGCCAGCCCAATGCCAGGAAGGTCGGCAGTTTCACGATCTCCAAGAGAAGATACCCCACATTATTGGAGGTCTCGGATGAGTTCGAGGAGGATTTCTTCCGTGCCGGCGTGATGGTGAATCATGAGATCTATACGAGGGAGGTCATGCCAATCGCACCTGACGAACAGAGGACACTGAGGGACATCTTGGAATCCGATGTCGATGAGAGCTACTACAAGGTGGACATAGATAAGTGGAGGTACCTCAAAGGATCCAAGAAGGCATTGCGCACGAGGAAGGATGGCTCCACATACAACTACTCCGAAGGGGCGATACCATTCCCGGACATACTGGACAGACCAGGGCGTACGATGCTGACGAGCGAGGGGACGGTCAACCGTTCAAGTCACCTGATAGAGGACCCACAGACGAAGAGGTACAGGATACTGACCCCTGTGGAGTGTGAACGTCTGAACGGATTCCCAGACAATTGGACCGATACAGGGATGTCACAACGTCAGAGGTATTTCACCATGGGTAATGCGTTGGTCGTCCAACTGATCGAGAGGATGGGGAGGGGTCTTGTGGACATCTCCGAGCAGATATGACTCTCGACCGTTGGCTATTCACAAACACTGTATAAAGAACCGTACCGTATTAAAAGTCACTCTCATCTATCAACTGTGTTTCTTAATTAACCCGATGTAACGGCGGCATCGGGCATATGCGGATTTTAAATAAGTATAAGTCCTAGCGTTCCGTTTCATTAATTAATCGATGGCTGGTATCGATTAATTAAGAATCGATATCGGCACGGTGGCCTGTCTCTCCGGAATGACGAATAGGATAACGTCCCCATCCGGGCTCTGATACAACCCTGGGATGGACGGGGACGGCCGGTCACGAAACCAGGCGGTGGCCGACGTGAGTGATGATGCGTCTTCAAGTAAAAGAAATTGGTCCGTGGAGAACCAGACCAGGCAGCTGTTCGTCAGCAAGTTGGACAATGATCTTCAGGCTGAGGTGTATGATGAGGAAGTAAGATTGATGAATCTCGGTAAGAGAGGAGCACCTTTCCGCATCCCCGATTCGGTGATCAGGGATGCGATGATGAGGTTCGTAACCGACGGGAAAGGGTACAGGGACACAGCGGCCAAGATATCACTGGAACTGAAAAGGAAAGGGTTCCCGGGTATCTCGTATTCCCAGCTCAAGAAGAGGGTCGATAGGTTGAATGTCCACATCCATCACAACGAGGCCATGTGTTCCAGGTTCATAGCATGCGGGTCCGGAGGTGTGATGCCGGACCCGGATGTCCCTCTGACCGTTGCGGTCGATTCCACGGGCATCTCCCTCGATCCGGCATCGGGATGGATGGCGCATTATTGGAATAAGAAGCAGGTCCGCGGATGGTACAAGCTCCACGTGGCCGTGAATGTCGATGAAAACATGGTGCTGGCATATGTCGTGACGACGGAATTCTATGGAGACAACAGAGCATTCGACACACTCATGGAAATCGTCCTTTCCGATGGACACAAGGTGGGGGGCGTGTACGCCGATGCGGCGTACGATGCGAAGGCCAACTGGAACTGGATGAGAGAATTGGATATCGGGTTCATCGCCAACATCCACGGATGTCTGGATCCGTCGAAGAGGAATGCGAGTACCGGTAAAGCGAAGGGATGCATGGAACGTAAGAAGCACATCGAGATCATACTGAAGATTGGCAGGGACGCATGGAAGAAGTTGGTCGGATACGGAAAGAGATGGAAGGTGGAGTCCACGTTCTCCGACATGAAACGGATGTTCGGCGACACCATCAGGGCCAGGGGCCCTGGTGCAGCCGCCAATGTACTCTATTGGATCATCAGGGCCTTCAACTTGTACAAAGAATGCAGGATCGAGATCATGAGAGGGAATTAGGAAACACAGTTTCATCTATCTTGTCGTGTAAAAAAACGTCTGGGTCAGACTATAAATAATGTGGGCAGGCTATGGTGATGAGGGAGACATCTGTTTGAATGACGATTTAGAGGGGCGCACACTGGCATTATTCGGCAAATTCATTGACAAAACTGTTACCGATATCGAAATCATCCTCGATGAACGTCTAAATCCAAAATCTAAGAATTATCTAAAAACCTTGGGCAATAGAATCCTACAGTCAGATCCAGATTTGTACCGTAGGTTATATCGTGCAGAAATACAGCTCAGAATAGTTAGGTTATCAAACGATGGGTTGCCTAAAGGAAACATGCCATTTCCAGATTTTCATCCTGATGAAATCAAGAGTCAAGAATGGGCTACATCTGATTTCAAACGTCAACTATCTTCAAGGTTTCTTTTCATCGTATTCGATAGCATGCCGACGAATAGTGACGACACCATGCCACTACTGAGAAAGATTGGATTCTGGTCAATTTCAGAGGCTGATTTGAACAGAATCTCCACTATTTGGGAAGACACCAAATCCAAAATTGTTGATGGAAGATACGATTTCATCGGAAAAGCACAAAGTACGTTCGCCTACGTCAAACCATACGACAGCAGCATTACAGACACAAGTGAGAGAGAAGGAAAACAAACCGAAAGGTACTCTTTCTGGTTAAACAACACATATATCTCAGAGATAATCCGCGATATTCCAGAAATGACCCCCGCCGTTGATGATGATGGCGATATGTCCGACATCAGCATATCCGATGGCATCAAAAGTGTCCTTTCGTCTTCGAAATTGCCAATTACTTCCTTTAAACTGAAGAAGATGCTAGAAGAACGCCAGGTGCGTCTAGACAATTATGATGAAGCGATAGCAAATTTGCTGTCCAATAAGATAATTGAAAACACCCCCTTTGGTTATAGAATGATCAAATTCAAGTTGGATGATATGCTGACCAATGCGCCCGAACTCGTCAGGGGTTACTTTGATGCATATTCGACCGACGATTTCTGCATTGAACACGGTGGGTCCATTGAAGAAGTCGAGATTGAGGTTAGATCATTCTTCACCACTAGACCAGAAGAAGAACGCTATGCGGTAGATTTCACTGAATATCAATTTACACAAAGGCAGTTTACCATATTGTATGGTGTGAATCCGAAGGTATACAGATACCTTTCGTTAATGCATCCCAAAGGTTGGAAGAATCCCATCAAACTCTTGGATGACGAGTCTAGGAGCTATTCATTCAAAGAAAAATTAAAGAAATTGTTCGACAAAATCAATATCGACGGAACAAATGTAGAACTGACAGAGATTGGAATCCTAACGTATGTCCTGTCCAAATCAAAAAATCGCATAACGTTCTATGAGCTCGTCCGGAAATACAAAGATTTCGTTTCTAAAAATGATATTACGAATAGGGACATCCTGAACATGAACGTTGCTCGGATCAGATACTATTCTGGACTAGAGGACAATCACCTTCTAAACGTGACCGCCGATAGTCTGAAATACTTCCCATTTGGAAAGACGGACGTCTACAGATTGTTCGAAAGAATGGATCTCGAACAATACAAAGACATGCATATCTCGTCTGAATTGTTGTTGATGAACTCGTCCGAACTATTGATGGAATACGGGTTGTCATCGGAGGATGAGGTCTATATGTTATTCTCCAAATACCAAGGGAGTAAAATACTGAGAAAATACGAAGTCACCCTGCTGACACCACCTTCCATCAAATTCGGAAATGGCAACATCGACACCCAGTTGTTATCATTGTTGAAAGAGACGGGTCGCGTCGATAAATCAGAATTCTGTAAACTATATTATCAGAGATATGGGGCAAAAGAAGAGAGTGTTCGCGATTACATGTGCCGCTCACATCCACAATGCTCCAACGGAAGTTACTATTGCGTAAGTTTGCCTAAGTTGCCGGATGAAGTCATCGAGTCCTTGCGCCCTAAGCTCAAATCTGCAATCATCCTGAATTCAGAAGTACAAGAACTGTTCCATAATGCAGAGAAGAGGTCTGGCATATACATTGATGATAAGACAGATCCGTACTACAACATCCACAACATCAGACGCCTAGGTTATAAGATGTCCACCACCTCCATATACCTTGATAAGTACAACAGCATACGCGAATGTATCTACCATGAATATCTAGACAAAGATTTCATCACCATAGATAGTGAATTGGAGGGCAATATATCGTTTAAAAATCAGTTTAACGCATGCGTTAAGAACAATATGTATTACATCATAGCTCAACTGTGTTCGGTAATTAGGCCTCCGCATATTTCTTCCTGATTTCTTTGTAC
>R20__coassemble_955_pt1 | contig 18704 bp, 15 predicted proteins | sample R20__metabat2_low_PE_015 | metagenome-assembled genome bin R20
TTAAAGAAACATAACAAGATTATGCTATAACAAGAGGATTTGAGAATTTCAAACAGTTTCACGGGACTGCTTGGACCGAACGGTGCAGGGAAGAGTACGACCTTGAAGATACTGACACATCTGATCAACGCTACTTCAGGGAACGCATATATCAATGGCATAGATGTCACATCCAATCCGAAGGAAGCCCTCGAAGGTATCGGAACGGTGGTCGAGACACCCGAATTCTATTCGTACCTCACACCCACACAGACCTTCGAGTACATCGGAAGCATCTTCGGTATGAGGAAGGAATCCATATCTGCTCAGACTGAGGAGATCCTCAAGGACATGAACATGTCCGAATGGGCCGACAAGAAGATCGGGACATTCTCTAAAGGTATGAAGCAGAGGGTCGCACTGGGACTCGCATTGTTGAATGAACCGACAGGTATCATCCTTGATGAACCTACATCGGGTCTCGATCCAAGGGGTATGGCCGAGATGAGACAGATACTGAAGAATGTGAGGGCTAAGAACGACCTCACCATACTCACAAGTTCGCATATGCTCCATGAGGTCGGGGATATGTGCGACCGTATCGCGATGATCAATCACGGAACACTCGTCAAGGAAGCGGATCTCAACGAATTGCTCGGTTCCAATAACATGAGGACGATCACCGTGAAGACATTGGATAATATCGATGAGAGCATCGTATCAAGGATATCCACACTCTCCAACGTTTCCAACGTGAAGGCAACCAACGGCAAGACGGTGAGATTGACGTTCAAGGGAGACGATGAGAATCAGTATCAGTTGCTCTCGGAGATGAACTCACTGGGAATGAAGGTATTCAGTTTCAACGAGGAGGATGCTCTCGAGACCGTGTACCTGAACATGATCAAGGAGTCGAGGTGATATAATGCCGGATAACAGTCTCTGTAAGGAAGGTATCTTCGAGGATATCCGTCAGGCATGCATCGTATCGAGATATGAGCTGTTGAAGTACTTCAGCGGATACAAACTGTTGATCTTCGGGATAATCGTCATAGCGGCCTTGGTGTTGCTGACCTTGACGAGCCTCATCTTCCAGAAGGATCCGTCCGTGAATGACATCTATTCGAATTACGTCTCATTCGTGGCACTGTTGGCACTTCTCGGAGCCGCATTGTTCACATCCACCACCATATGTTCCGAATTCGAAGAAAGGACGGCACTGGTACTGTTCACGAAACCGATCAAGAAGTCGACGATCTTCTTCGGAAAGATAGCTATAGCATTCGTCCTGAACATCGTCATATTCGCAATCTATTATCTCGTGACCATGTTGGTCGGATTGATCGTCACAGGTAACGTATCCATCGACATCCTGGCATCCTTCGGTTACCTCGTGGCATATGTGTTCGCGTTGACGGGTATCGCCGTGATGTTCAGTTCATTGATGAAGAGGTCGAGTTCGGCATCGATCCTGACGTTCATCTTCATATTGCTCGTGCCGAGTCTCATCCTCTCTGTGATAATGCTCGCTCAGAACAACATGAACGTCACCGATTACTGGTACTTCCTCGACAGCGCGTCCACTGCGATAACATATTCGGTATCGGCCACCCAGACCGTCAGTGACGGACTCAGGGCCGTCGGTGTCATGATCGTATGGGGATTGATCCCGATGATCATCGGTTACCTCCGCTTCGTGAAGAGGGAGCTCTGAAATCCATCCGGGTGGGTCTCCGACCCCACCCCATCTTTATATATTACTATTGAATGCCAACCTTGCCGTAAACTCGATCGTATGTCAGATGACATCGATACCGAGAGCACAACACACGATCTTTTGCTAAGAATCGTGAGGTATGATGCTTGGGTGATTCCCGACGGGAACATTTACGGAGGAAGAACATGGCAGAGAAAAAGAATGCTAAACAGCAGCAACAGGAAGATGAGGACTTCAACTTCATCGTCCGTATCGCTAACAGTGATATCGATGGTCTGAAGAGGACCGTCATCGGTATCCAACAGATCAAAGGCGTTGGAAAGAGAGTGGCACAGATCGTCGTCAAGAAAGCGGGCGTCGACCCCTCGGTCAAGATCGGTTCGCTCTCGGATGAGGACGTCAAGAAACTCGAGCAGCTCGTCACGACATATGTCGAGTACGCACCCGAGTGGGCCATCAACAGGCAGCTCGACTACGAGACAGGCGCTGACATGCACCTGATCGGTAACGAGCTCGAGCTCACGAGGAAGGATGATATCAACAGGATGAAGATGATCCGTTGCTACCGCGGTATCAGGCACGAGACCCACCACAAGGTAAGGGGTCAGAGGACAAGGTCCAACGGACGCCACGGACTGACGATGGGTGTCAGCAAGAAATGAGTGAGGCGGTAACATGGGAGATCCTAAATTTTCACGCAGGTCATATGATACACCTTCACACCCTTGGCAGGGTGAGAGGATCAAGGCAGAGGTCGTTCTCGTAAACCAGTACGGTCTCAAGAACAAGACAGAGGTCTGGAAGGCACAGTCCGTCCTCAGGAACTTCAGGAAGCAGTCAAGGGAGCTTCAGGCACGTCTCAGAAGCGGTGACGCACAGGCCAAGATCGAGGCGGATGCACTCATCAACAAGTGCTCCAAGATCGGAGTCCTCCCCGTAGAGGGTGCGACACTCAACGATATCCTTACGCTCTCGGAGGAGAACATCCTCTCACGCAGGCTTCAGACCCTCGTCTTCGAGAAGGGAATGGCAAGCACCGTAGGACAGGCAAGACAGATGATCGTTCACGGACACGTCTTCATGAACGGCCACAGGGTAACGATCCCCGGATACATCGTCACAAGGTACGAGGAGTCATCCATCATGTACGACCCCGCATCACCCTTCAACGACGAGATGCACCCGATGAGGATCTCCGCCGAGCAGGCAGCAGCCAACGCAGAGCTCAAAGCTTCGAAAGAGGCAGAGGAAGCAGCGAAGAAGGCAGCAGAGGCAAGGGCGGACGCAGCAGAAGCAGGAATCACAGCCGACGATGCAGCAAATCAGGAAGGTGACCACTGATGACAGCAAAATGGGGAATCGCTAACATTTATGCAAGTTACAACAACGTGATGATCACACTCACGGACATCACCGGTGCAGAGACGATCACGAAAGCGACAGGTGGAATGGTCGTCAAGACAGCAAAGGATGAGTCCTCACCCTACGCGGCACAGAAAGCAGCCGAGAAGGTCGCTGATGTCGCAAAGGAGAAGGAGTTCGTAGGAATCCACGTCAAGGTACGTGCACCCGGAGGAAACGGTTCCACATCACCCGGTCCCGGAGCACAGGCCGCTATCCGTGCACTCGCAAGGGCAGGTCTCAAGATCGGCCGTATCGAGGATGTCACACCCGTACCACACGACGGTACCAAGAAGAAAGGCGGACGCAGAGGACGCAGGGTCTGAGGAGGCCTGACCATGGAAATCCAGATAGTCGAAATGGCCGAGAGGAAGTGCAAGTTCATCCTTAAGAACTCCTCCCCGGCCATGGCGAACGCTCTTAGGAGGACCATGCTCACCGACATCCCCAAGATGGCGATCGACAAGGTGGAGTTCCACCTCGGTCCCATCGATGTCGACGGCAGGGAGTTCGAGAGTATGACGCCCCTGTTCGATGAGATCATCGCACACAGGCTCGGAATGGTGCCTGTCCCGACCACTGATGCATTCAACTTCAAGGACGAATGTGTCTGCGGAGGAGAGGGATGCCCGAGCTGTGAGATCATGTACAGTCTCAACAAGAACGGACCGTGCACTGTTCTCTCGGGTGATCTGCAGCCTCTCGGCAGCCAGGATCTCAAAGTCAAGGATGAGGACATCCCGATCGTGGATCTTGCGGACGGTCAGTCCATACTCATCTACGCACACGCAGTCATGGGAACCGCAAGGAAACATGTCAAATGGCAGGTCGCGAACGGTGTAGGATACAGCTACAGGCCGATCATCAAGATCGACGGTGCTGTGGAGTCACCCGAGGATGTCGCCAAGATGTGTCCCAAGAAGGTCTTCGATGTCGTGGATGGGAAGCTCGTCGTTGCACGCAGCGATGACTGTTCACTCTGCATGACATGTGTCGAGAGCCTCGGTGAGGATGGACCCATCAGCGTCGTCGGTGATGACACCAACTTCGTCTTCAAATTCGAGACGGACGGTTCACTCACGGCACAGCAGGTCCTCGACAAGGCTACCGAGATCCTCAAGAAGGAATCGGAAGAATTCAAATCACAGGTACTTTCACTGTGATCGAACCAAAGAGGGCTTCATGCCCTCTTAATTCGTTTTTCATATCATCAGAAGAAGTCCGACAGTTTGCACTTCTTCACTTTATCGTTATTGAAGAGCGAATCCATACTGATCGAGAGAATCTCCACCCTTTCCCTGGTATAGTCGGACATACCGTACTTCTCACAGACATCCTGTGATACACCAAGGTATTTCCTGACACTCTTCTCGTGTACCGTCAGGTTCAGGTTGTGTCCGCAGTTGGTACAGATACCACTCAGCGGGATCCTCCTGTATTTGGTGTTACAGTTGGTGCATCTGAACGTCTGAGCGGAGAAACTCCTCAGATTACCTGCCATGTCCGGCATGAAATGCTTATCGATGACCTTACTCGCCTCATCCTCCACATCGACGGCACGGAGCTTCTTACCGAGTTCCAACTGAGCGATCATCTTATCACTCATGGATTCCAACAATGTGTATGCCGATTTGTAAGGGCCTTCGTTGATATCGTACGTTTCATGGGTGAATCCGAATCCCTCATACTGAAGATTGGTACCGATACGACCGCCGACGAGATCCATCAGCTTCTCCACATCCTTGGCATCCTTCAGGTTCATCGCCGCTTCATACAACTCGATGGGATACTCCCTGAGACAATCGACGTTGTGTGCCTCCTTATCGATCTCGTTCGGATCCAATCTTGTGGTGAGAACGAGAGGTGTATCCATGAGTCCGCCTCTGCTGCTCGGGATGTACACCTTTGAGAAGTTCAACAATCCATCCAAGAGGAGCATGATACAATCCTCATCTCCGTCGCAGTTCCTTCTCTTACCTGCGTGGAAGAACGGGTGTCCCATACATCCGCTCGCCTTGGTGTATCCGATCAAACGGCACAATATACCTCCGGACGTGTGCGGTGCAAGACCCACGGTCATATGACCGATCATATCCGTCGGGGTCTTCACGTTGTAGTATCTCGGCATCTTGTAGAATCTCTCGAGGAGATCGTCGATGAACGTCGCAACCTTCACGAGATGCGTACCGCAGTCTATGTTGGGAATGACATCCTGCACCTTCAGTTCACATATCTGATCGCCGTCGGTGAGTGGGTCACCGTTCCAATCATGTGTATATCCGAGTTCGTGTGCCTTATCGATAGGAAGACCTATCTCCCTGGGTTTGAAGTGTGTGATCGGTATGTCCGTCATATCGAAACGGATCGTACCATCCTTGTAAGTGGTGAGATTGTTCTTTGCCCTGAGGATACCCTTCTCCAAGGGTTCAGGGGTCTTGATGATTGATGTGAAGTTCTCGATCATCTTCACATCATCCATGTCCTTCAGTCCGATGTAGTCCATGGCATCGCGATATTCCTGCCTTATGTCCACGGTCATGAGGGGCCTGTCGAACTTGTCCGCATTCAATGAGCTGGGTGATATGTCTGTGTGTACGCCGCATTTCCTGCACCATGAACGGTATGTCCTCTCACCGCATTTGGGACAGATCCTTTCGGCGTAATCTATCTGCAGACCATCCTTGTTGGCCTTTATACCAGCGGCCTTGAGCTGATCCGCAGTCATGAATCTTGCCTTGTCCTGGGTGGACATGGCCTCTTTCAATGATTTCTTGATGGTAGGTGTGTCAGTCACAGCGAACAATCCGTTACCGAATGCCGAGTTACCGCTACTCCTGTCCTTCGCCTTCTCGGGTCTGCCCATCCTCGTACCGATCCTGGTACGGGCCCTTGCACGCACCTCGATGCCCATGGCATTGCTAACAGCTGTGAGTGCATCCTCTCCTTCGAACGCATTCTTCTCTACGATATTCTCACCGGAGACGTCCAATCCGAGTCCCGATATCAACGGGATCGCGTATCTTTCGATGATTATGTGTCCGTCACGGACCTTGTGCAATGCACCGAGGTCCTCCAACGTTCTCTTGTCGACAGATGCTTTGGGTATGCTGAGCTTACCGTCGATGAACTTACCGTTCTCAACGATGTCATTCCTCAACTTCTTCAGTCTGTCGACATCCACATCGAACCAGAACAGGTTGAAATCCGGATGCAGTGGGACACCGAGCGTCCTCGACATCTCGAGTGCACGTTCCCATGTGGGGTGTTCCCAATCATCGGGGAGCTCACCCTTCCTCTTCAACTCGAGTTTATGCCACTCTATTGGATATCCCGGGGGAACGAGGAAATGGTTGTTCTCACAGAACTCACCGAACGGTATGAGTACCTCTCCGGTATCGGTTATCTCTGCGATGTCCTTCCTCACGGCCAATGCCTCTTCCTTGGTGTTGCATTGTACCAGATCGCCGTTCTTCAGAACGACTATCGGCCCTTCCAACTTATCGCATGGTGTCACGACGCATGCCTTACCGGGCCTTTCGATCTTCAATTGTGTACCGAGTGCGGGGAATTCATCCAATATGAACATACTCGCCGGCGAATATGCCAATGATGCGAGTCCGGATGTCCTTGCCCTCCCGTATCTGAGCCTGAACGCTCCCACCCTTGACGGGTATCCGAATATGGGACGACCGGCAACGATATCCTTGAGATACTTATCCGCAGGTTTCAACGTCCTTCCTTCGGTGTTGGAGCTTGTGGATGTTCCCTTCCCTTTCAGATATTCATCCAGGAATTCCCATCCTTCCAATTCCAACTTATCTACATGTTTCTTGATCTTCGGAGCCTTCTGACAGAGTCCTTCCGCTACGACGAGACAGGCACCTCCCCTGACCCTGTTGGTATCCAATCTGGGCAGATCCCTGAATCCCGAGATCTCCATCTGTTCCGTACCCTCTCCGTCTATGCAGATGGGACATCTTCCTACGATGAGTTGGATCTCCTTGGGTGTGGGTGTGTACTGAAGATGCTGGCACTGTTTGTATAATGGTATCTCTTCGATGAAACGGTTGATCTCCGCCTCGGTCGGTATGTATTTACCGATACCGACTTCCTGTCTGACGACATCGGCGATGAGGACACTCATGGCCTGCGCGGTACCACCGGCAGCACGTATGGGACCTGCGAATATGAGGTCGATGTAATCGCTGCCATCTGCGTTCTTCTTGATCTTCGTATCGGCAAGACCCTCTAAAGGAGCGACCAACACACCCTCCGTGAGTACTGCAAGACCCACCCTGATCGCTCTGTCGATGGCCAATTCGGGTCTCTCGGCAGGTCTCCTTGCGACCTCCCTCGCTACCATCAGACAGACGAGTTCCCTGTTCTTGTATTCGTCAGTGAGCCTTCTGATATCGTCGGCTATCTCACCTACATGATAATCCGCAAGTAACTTCTCGCAACGTGATGCGAGATCCTCGGCCTGAGGGATCTCCACGAACGTCTCGGTATCGTGCCCTTCAGCCCTAGCCTTCTCCGCTACGCTGTAGCACTCGTTACATTTGGCGAGCATGCTCTGGAAGTACTCTCCCATCTCCTCGCTGTATGCTACTTTGCGTGCAGGCATTATTCTTCCTCGAACTTGATCTTCCTGAGTTCGTCTATTATCGTCTTACGGAGCAGGTCCATGTTCTCTCCGGTCTCGGCCGAGAAGTGGATGTTATCGCTGTCCGTTGTCATTATATCGCTCTTACTCTCGGCCACTATGATGGGTACACCTTCGAATCCTCTCTTCACGGATTCAAGCAATGCGAGCTGTTTCTCCATGCTGTATCCGCAGGTCTCGGATGGATCGAGGACTATGATCATCACATGCGTGAGATACCTGAGTGCAAGTATGGCTTGCTTCTCGATGGCGTTCCTTTCATCAATGCTCCTGTCGAGGAGACCGGGTGTGTCGATGATCTGGTACTTCCTCCAATCATCGTCCATGTGACCGATCACGATACCTTTGGTGGTGAACGGATACGGTGCGATCTCCGGTGTCGCACTGGAGAGTGTGGATACGAGCTTGCTCTTACCCACATTTGGGAATCCTGCGACGACCAACGTCGCCACCTTAGAATCCACCGCAGGTAATGCTCTGAACTTGTTCTTGCAATCCTGAAGGAATGCCAACTCATCCTTCACCTGTCTGATGATCGATGACAACCTTCCGTAGAATCCGTTCCTTATGGAATCGATGACGGCACCGTCCTTGGAACGTCTCACGTTCCTGAGTGCCTCCGTCTTGATCTTCTCGGTCTTGTTAGCCGCCCAATTCATGGCACCGAGGGATTTCTTGTACTTGTCGATCCCGATCACCAGGTCGACCAACTCGGGGAAGAAATCGTCATCCTTCTCGATCCTGGGGAATTTATCGACATATCCGGCGAACGTGTCCTTGACTATGTCTCCCGAGGCCGTTATCTTGGCCAATGTCGTCTTCTTCTTGGTGTCGAGGGCATTTGTACCGTTGACGGTTATCTTGGATGCCCTATGGAATGCCTTGTCTGTCAATTCCTCTGCCGAGAGGACTGTTGGGATCCTGTAGGACTTCGCCATGTCCTTCCCTATATATTTCCTGTTTAAATGGATTGGGTTGGACCTCTAGGAGGTTCAACCCCTTTGGAACTCCATGCTGATAAGCCACAGGTCGCAATGGGCACCATTCTTCGCATCCAATTTCTTGGGAACTATCTCGAAGGGACAGTTCTCGAGTACGACACCCGCTTCCACCTTCCACAACATGTCCTCGGCACCGAAGAGTGACATCATTGCGGATATGTTGACACCAACGGATACACCGACGGTGAGCTGAGCTCCGTCATAGTTGAGGAACTTGGGAGGGCTGATACCTCCGTAGATGGTAGTGCGGAAGTATGTGTCGTTGCATATGATCTCGAACGGGTTGTCGAATTCCGGCGTGTTAACGAACTCACCCAGGAGTCCGGTCTGACTTATCAGCCATTTGAGACCTTCCTCCACGAGTTCGGATTTCATATCGAGTGCCAGCTCGATGCCCATGTGTTGGGATCCTGAGACATCCGCCACTTCCAATTGTATGAATACGGCGGCACTGACTATCATCTCGGCCAGTTTCTCGATTACATTTTCGATGAAATGTTCCAGCATCCTCTTCAGGAATTCTGCGACATCGTCAACACTCTTTATGTGATTACCCAGTTCGTACAATGCATCGTCGGCGGCATCCTTCAGACTGCTTATGATCACTGAGTCCGTCAGGGCATTGATCCTGAGGAACCCTCCGTTGCTTGCGTTGGGTGTCCCTTTCCTGAACTCCCATGTGTTGGAACCATCGGCAGATCTCTGCCATGTCTTGTCATTGTTGGAGGTATCCGTCTTCCACGGTGTGGAATCGACGATGTTGTCATCCGGATCATACAATGTGATGGATTCTCCGTTGTGATTACCCGTCTTACCGGAGTTCTTGAGTGCCTGTCCTGAGAAGTAAAATGCCTTCTTCTCGAATGCCCCTATCGTTCCAGAGAGTTCCAGATACTTCGATTCGTTACTGCCGGGGACCAATCTGTATCCCGTCAGATCGATATCGGAACCCGTTGCATTGTAGAGTTCGACGAATTCCTTCCCGTTGTCTTTACCTGCGGGATTCGATTCGAACTCGTTGATCATCAATCCGGATTTCATCGGTACGTTGTACTTGAGTTCCACACCCATATCGAAACTGCCTTTGAGACCCGGTACGGGTAACGGGATGTTGCTAAGCAATTGACCCACAGCCGGTATCTCGGATACCTTCATGTCCACGATATCGTACTGGACTACCTCCGGTATGGTCGCCGTGAACTCCACGCCCCTTATGTTACCAGTGGCCTTGAGCAACGTCTTACTGAACTTCATGAACGGATCGATGGTCAATTTCACCATCCACTCATCAGATGATACCTCTCCCGTTCCTTTGAACATGAGTCCGTTCTTCTCGTTGTACTTGAGTTCCACTCCCGCAGAGATGGATGTATCTCCGATCTCAGTCGCCAAGGTGACCTTACAGATCGATTTAGTGGTCTTACTGAGTGTAGCCGCTCTGAACTCCGCCGTCAGGGACATGCCGAAGAATGAGATTGTGAACGATTGATAACCCAGCCCTATGTCGAAGGACGCGTCATAGATGGATAACAGTTGATCCTCCACGAATCTTTGTATCCTTTCCATCGGTTCCATGATCATGTTGTAGAACCCTTCCACGATCTCGGAGATGTATGTTGTTATCTCAACGATAGCTGTACTGCACAGTTCCAGTAACTGTTTGAGTGCCTTGTACACCTCCTGTAACGGTTCGATCAAAGGTTCGAACAGAGCCGTCAATAGTTTCACAGTCTCGTTGATGATGTCCGTGCTCTTGGTATACTGTACTCCCGCCAACGCCCATCCGCTGACACAGGCTATGTCGAACTTCGTATCGATCTTGATATTCCCATCGAGGTCGGCATCGGACCAACCGAGGGCCATCATCACCGATGATGCGGATTGTACGGAATAATCGACATCGGCTTTGAGAGCGATCGAGAACACGGTGGTGAACGGACTGAGGGAGAAGCTTGTGAGATCGATGTTATGGATGCACTTGGATGTGTTGTTCCTCGGAGGTGTTATCTTCACCTCGATATCATAATCATCGGTCAGCTTGACATGTTCCAGGAATGCGTTCCCGTTCTCATCCAAGAGTTTGTATGAATCGCTCGTATCGAGATCCATTATCCCCGATCTGCTGTTGAGATCCTGGTAATCCACGATATCATGGATCATGCCCTTCGACAACGAGGCAAGGGCATCACGTATGGTATCCGATGTCAATACGGTCTTCAATGTCAATTTCAACAATATCTTGATGTTGTTGTCATTCTCACCCGGGATATGTGTCAGTACATCCTCCAATTTCTTTATCCTGTCATCCACCGCGTCATCCATATTGGAATAGGTGTCGATGTACGCCTTCGATGTGATGACCTCGTTGCACAGTGAATCCATCACGGAGGTGTCGAGGATAGTAGAGCTCATCGATCCCAGATGCTTAGCTATCTCCGATTCGATCAGTTTGTAATTGCTGGATTCGAGGGATTCGAGGTCGAATATCGTCGATCTGTTGTCGTTGAGCTTGTTGAATAATGCCGTATACGATGGATTGTAGAAAGTGTTCTTGTCCACAAGGGTGATCATCGAGTTCTTGATACCATCCAATCCGTTCGATAGCGCTTCATCCACGGAATTGGAGAGCAATGAAGAATAACTGACATCATCGAAGGCATCCGCCTTCACCTTCACCGTACCCAAATTTCTACAGACATCAGTGGTGGCACTCTTCAGGATGTTCCTCATCCTCTCCTCCACGACCCTGGTGGAGAACACACCATCATCAAGGAAATAGCCCCATCCGCTCCATGAGAATATGTCGATGCCCGGTGATTCTATGCTGATGTCGAACGGTTCTATCGTTATCTCTTCACCACCGATCATATACGTACCACCGCTGACGGTGAATCTCAGCGTTCCGTTCCCCACGTATCTGTAATCGGATTCCTTGTAACCGTACTTATCCATCATGTTCGAGATGTAATGTTGTGACGACACCAGGTCCTTGTTGATTATCGACCCGATCACGAATCTGATCGCATGTTCGGTCACATCATCCACCTTGTCGACGAAATCGAGGACATTGTCCATCAGGAAGAATTCCAACCATCTTCCTATCAATTGGTCGGTTACCGCCGCGATGGATTGCGAGACGATCTGAGAGATATCGATCTCGAAGTAGCCGTCGTTGGCTATCATGTACTCTGCGACATCTATGTGCTCGTGTGCGTTGAGTTCGGAGGAGCCGTCACCCGTGGTCCTGAAGCATAGGGATTCCACGATAGATAACGAGTTCCTGAAGGATTCCTTCACATCCTTCTCGGTGATTATGGAATCCGTACCTTTGTCGCCGGTGGATGAGAATGCACCGTAACCGTTGATGATCCTATGCTGTGCCAGGGATGATAGTTGATAGGTCATCAGCTCTGTCAGTACGGAGGAATCTCCCGAGGATGACAGTTCGAATTTGGTGATGTTGTCCACGAGGAACGGCAATCCCGACGTACCATCGGCGGAGACAGGCACCTTCTTCACGGTCTCGCTCGTGGCCGTGGTGTACCTGATGTTTGCATATCCCATCGTCTTGAGATAGCACGGTTTCGTACCGCCGATCAACTCATCCGTGGAGACCCTCAGGTTCTCAACTGTCAGATAGATGTCATGATCGACGAGGGTCGCCGTGGTACCCCTGTCGGTCAACGGGAATGCCTTCCTCATCCACTCATCGGACTGTTCCTCGAACGCATCCATCCTCTTGAGGAGGGTACCGCCATCCGGATTCGTGCTTATGTCGTTGATTATCCTCCCTAATCCTGTGGTAATGTACTTCTCCGTGTCGTTGATCGCCTCCTCCACGGACATCAGCTCATCGACTATGTTGTCCGTAGAATCATTCGCGTTCTGTATCCCTGCGTAGACGATACCCGATACCGAACAGATCAATAGCAAAGATACGGCGATCATCGCGAACGGCATCTGTCCTTTCTTCGAATCCCTGAGCGATCTCATGCCAGACCATCGTCGGGGATGGATGATATAAGGGGACCGTTACAATTAGCGAGTTAATAGGTGCTGACCCCTTATTTTTCTTATAATAAATGCGACGGTTTTATATTCCCAGATGAAATGGGTGTGCGCATAGAAGAGTGGATGCAATGACTATCACGACGAAAGAATACAGTGCAATGAAAGGGCTGCCCAAGAAGGTCCAGTCCATCTGCCCAGAGTGTGGTCGTGTCCTCGATGCCGAACATTACGAGAAGGACGGCAAGGTATACTCGAGGAAGACATGCCCCGAACACGGAGAATTCGATTGCCTGATATGGTCTAGTGTAGAACAGTATCTCAGAGCCGAGACCTACGCCAAGGACGGTATAGGTCTGGAGAATCCGGATGACACCACAACGAAAGGAAACAATGTGATCATCAAGATCGGCGATAAGCCGGTCGAATTGAAGTCATCCACGTCATTGGCCAACATCGATCTTACGAACAGGTGTAACATGACCTGCCCGATCTGTTTCGCAGAGGCGAACAGTGCAGGATATGTGTACGAGCCCTCATTCGACCAGGTCATGGCCATGTTGAAGACGCTTAGGGATGAGAGACCGATCAAATGTACCGCAGTACAGTTCTCCGGAGGGGAACCGACGATCTATCCCAGATTCACAGAGGTCGTCAAGGCCGCCAAGGATATGGGATTCGCCCAGGTACAGGTCGCTACGAACGGTATAGAGTTGTCGAAGAGTGTCGAATTCTGTCAACAGTTGAAGGATGCGGGATTGAACACGATCTACCTCTCATTCGACGGTGTCACCGACGAGCCGTACATCCAAGCAAGGAACAGGAAGATGTTCCATGTCAAGTTGAAGGTGCTCGAGAACCTCAGGAAGATCGAGCACCCGCCCTCGGTCGTCCTTGTCCCCACCATCGTGAAAGGGGTCAACGACCATCAGATCGGAGGCATCATCAAGTTTGCATTCGAGAATTCCGATATAGTACGTGGTGTGAACTTCCAACCCGTATCATTCACCGGAAGGATCACACGCGAGGAGTTGGAGAAGGGAAGGTACACGATCCCCGATCTGATGAGGGACGTGCAGGAACAGACGGGATATGCGAAACCCGATGATTGGTTCCCCGTACCCGTTGTTTCAGCTGTGTCGAAGTATGCATCCGCATTCCTCGGTAAGCCCATGGTGACACTCACATCGCACCCGCACTGCGGTATGGCGACATACATCCTCAAGGGAGAGGATGGGGAATACGTACCGATGCCCAGGTTCATCGATGTCAAGAAGTTCGTCACAGGATTGGATGAACTGGGAGATGCGATGGAGAAGGCCAGGTTCAAGAAATGGCAGTTATTCAAGCTCGTAGGTCTCCTGAACACATGTTTGGATGAGACGAAGATGCCCAAGGGGATGAAGAAGAAGGATGTCGTCCGTTTGATGAAGGGTGTCATGAGCGACAGTTCGAAGAAGACGCTCGCAGGATTCTCATGGAATGCCATGTACATCGGTGCGATGCACTTCCAGGACGCATACAACTACGATATCGAGAGGGTGGAGCGTTGTGCGATCCACTACGTCACACCCGATCTCCGTGTCATCCCGTTCTGTGCATACAACGGAGGCCCATACTACCGTATGGAGATCGAGAAGAAGTACTCCGTACCCATCGCGGAATGGAAGGAGAAACACAAAGAGGAAGCTAAATCACTCGAGAACGCTCTGATCGTTCCCGAGGATCAGAGACCCGATCTGTAAGGTGAGATAATGAAGGTCGATTACAACAAATGCCTCCATTGCGGAGGATGTGCCGGCTCATGTCCAAAGAACGCCATATATCTGAACGACTACATCCTTGAGTTCAATGATGATTGCAACGGATGTGGAAGATGTGTGAAGATCTGCCCCGTGGGAGCACTTTCCAAGGAGGCGGCATGATGGTCACAAGATACGATTGCGATGTCGTCGTGGTCGGTGCAGGTCCCGGTGGGAGCATGGCCGCGAAATATGCCGCAGATGGCGGCGCGAACACGATCCTCATAGAGAAGAAGGCCGAGATCGGAGCACCGTTGAGATGTGCCGAAGGTGTATCCAAGAAATGGCTCATGGAGCTCGGTATCGACGTGGAGCCTGCATGGGTACGTGCTGACATGGCAGGTGCGATAATAAGGTCACCCAACGGCACGACGTTCCAACTCGATGAGAGCAAGGCAGGTGCAGAGGTGGGATATGTGCTCGAGAGGCACATATTCGACAAACGTCTCGCAGAGGAGGCCGCCTTATCCGGTGCCAAGATCCTCATGCGCACAGGTTGCACTGGGGTATTGAAGGATAAGGATGGCAAGCTCATCGGTATCAAAGCGAGGTCGATGGGCGAGGAGATCGAGATCTACGCCAAATGCATCATCGCTGCAGACGGTTACGAATCGCAGGTCGGAAGGTGGGCAGGTATCGACACATCGCTCAAGATGACGGACATCGACACCTGTATCCAATACAGGATGACGAACATCGAGTTCGAATCCAATTTCTGCGAATTCGTCATAGGTTCGGCCGCACCCGGAGGATACATTTGGATATTCCCCAAGAGTAAGACCACTGCAAGTGTCGGTATCGGTGTGATGGCAAGTAAATGCAGTCACGGAGCGGATCCGAAATACCATCTCGATAAATTCATCTCGACCGATCCCAGATTCAAGAACGGTCAGATCCTGGAGGTCGTCGGAGGTATGGTCTCAACCATCCCCGGACTCGATGAGACCGTGGCCGACAACATCATGCTCGTCGGAGATGCCGCAAGGATCATCGACCCGATCACGGGCGGAGGTATCGCACATGCCTGCAGGTCCGGTAAGTATGCAGGTGAGGTCGCGGCGGAATGTCTCAAGACCGGTGACTTCTCCAAGAAGGCACTGGGAGCATACGAGAAGAAGTGGCGCGACAGGATGGAGGACAAGCTCTTCAGGAACTGGATGGCCAAGGAGAGGTTCGCAACACTCGATGACAAGACACTTGATGAGCTCATACAGCTGATCAAGGACTCGGACATCGGTGAGGTCAACGTCTACAACCTCCTCAAGATCGTTAAAGAGAAGTATCCTCAGGTCGTAGAAGGCTTCGAGGATCTCATCTGAACAAACGAAGGGGCACGGTCCCCTTCCTTCTATCAAATTATTGTCACACCGGCGACGCCGGTCTTTACGATATAAGGTACTCCGCCATGGAGTCTGATGTCCTCGCATACCATCTCGGGTTCATCCGTGAGGGCTATCATACAACCTCCGCCACCCGAACCCGTGAGTTTTGCACCGTACGAGTGTCTCTCCGTGGCATTGACGAGTTTGTTGAGCTCATTGCAGGAGACACCGAGGATCGAGAGTAGTTTGTGATTCTTGGTCATGATCCTTCCGAGGGCCACGACATCGTTCCTCTTCATGTCCTTGATCCCCTGTCTCGTGATCAATTCGATCTCATCGATGACCTCCGATGCGAATCTGTTGTGCTCCTTATATTTCCTCACCTTCTCCACCAAAGGTTTGGTGGGTGCTTTGATTCCCGTATATCCGATGACGAAGGTCATCTCGGGGATGTCGGTCTTGGACACCAACCATCTCCCGTCCTCCTTCTTCGCTTCCCATAGATGCGTATCGGGATCGTCCACGTTTATAGCGATACCGTTCCCGAATGTGCATGTGGAGGTATCCAAAGGAGAGGCCTTACCTTGAGCATAGTATTCGGCTTCGAAGGAATCCTTCGCGATCTCCACCAGATCCATATCCTGATCGGTCATGTTCCGTATGGCCGCATCGAGTGATGTGGATAGCGCAGCTGATGAACCCAATCCGGAACCGGAAGGTATGTCGCTCCAGGTCGATATGCTGAGATTATTGACATTCAATCTTGAGAAGATGTATTGGATGTGAGGGTGACGATTGACATCGATGGGTATACCATTCAACGAGTTGTGATCGCTGGCGGTCACACTGCATGAGAAGGGCATATCGATGGCCAAGGCAACGGCCGGTTTTCCGTAGACCACGGCATGTTCGCCGAGGAGGATGAACTTCCCCGGTGATACGGCCGTCGAGACAGTGCTGTTCATATCACTCATTCAGTTTGTATTTGGCTAACATCTCGAGGATCGCATCATTGGCGTTCCTCATATCGAGTTGCGGTTGACTGATGGTCCACCAGTGGTCGTCGATGGCCTCTATCGCCCTTGCGTAGTCATCATCGGTGTCGTAATCCTCTCTCTTGACGATGGACACCGCCTTCTTCTCCTCCTCGAGGAGGTCGCAATCGTATTTCTTGTTCACGAGAGCGAGAGCGATCGTGTGGTCCAACGCATATGAGACATCCAAGGCGACGTCGTCGGGTACACAGCCCATGATCATATCCATGACACTGTTCACGGCCATCAGGAATGCGAGGTGTTTCTTCCCCTCCTCATCCTCCGTCTCCTCGTTCACAGCCTTCTGGAGCTCATCGTACCACAGGTCGGCCATCGCCTGACTCCTGCGGGGATTCTTTTCCCAGAGCTGTTTCTCTACATTGATCTCATCATCGTCGAAGACCTGTTCTATGAGGCCTGTGTTGGGATCTATCTTGACCTTAGGTTCCACGGTCTTGAACATATCGTCTATGCTCTGTCCCTCATCCTTCGATCCGTTACCTTTCTTGGTCGTTGTCATCTTTAACACTCCTCATTGTTTCGAAATCTTCTTCGCTGTCGAGGCAAGGATGTCCATACCTTTCTCGATCTTGCTCTCATCCGCCGCATACGAGAATCTGAGGTGTCCCTCGCCGTATGGTCCGAATGCGGATCCCGGCGTACAGATGAGTCCGTTCTTTATGAGCTCCATCGCGAAGTCGTTGGAGCTGATATCGTAATCGAATGACGGGAACGCATAGAACGCACCCTTCGGTGATATGATGTCCATACCATCGATCTCGTTGATCCTCTTCACGATCAGATCCCTCCTCTTCCTGAACGTATCCCTTGCATTCGCAAGATAATCGTCTATCGTTGGCAATGCGTTCAGGGCACCGTACATGGCAGGCATGTTGGGGCTTGCGCATACGTGATATTGCATCTTGATCAGATCGTCCATGACATCATCATTCGCCATGAGGAATCCGAGTCTCCATCCCGTGACCGCCATCATCTTGGAGAATCCTCCGACCACGATGGCCTTATCGAGTTGTGAGAGGAATGATACATGCTTCCCTTCATACACGAATGAATCATACACTTCATCGGAGAGGATGGTTATGTCCTTGTCCTCCGCGATGTCGCACAGAGCCTTGAAGGAACCCTCATCAAGCGTCCCTCCCGTCGGGTTACAGGGATTGTTGATGACGATCATCGTCGTCTTATCCGTTATCTTGGATTGGATGTCATCGACATCGGGCTGGAATTCCATATCGGTGAGTTTGTAATAAGTAGCCTTACCACCGGCCAATTCCGCGTGCGGACCGTATATGACGAATCCGGGACTCGGTACCAACACCTCATCACCCGGATCGATCATCGACTGTGTTATCTCGAGCAACGCCGATGAACCGCTCGGTGTCACCATCACGTTCTTTCCCTCGATCGGGGCATATCTCGAATAGTGCTTGGCGATGGCATCCCTCAACGGTACTATCCCTGCGGTTGGACCGTACTTGTTCAAGCCGTTACGGGCCGCATCGCACATACCTTCGATAGCTGCCTTAGGGGGAGCCAAATCAGGTTCTCCCAGACCCAAATTGATGCTGTCGGGTGTCGCCAAATCGAACATCTTCCTTATTCCGGACATCGGAATCGAACTGAGTCTTTGAGAGATCTTCATGATGCCCAGATATAATTCTTGATATATAGATAACACTCAGTCGGTGCTGGACGCTCAACGTGGATGCATGATGTCGCCAACTGCATGAAACAATGTTACATATTGATAGGACCC
>R20__coassemble_1000_pt1 | contig 18030 bp, 18 predicted proteins | sample R20__metabat2_low_PE_015 | metagenome-assembled genome bin R20
CTTCACGGTACAATCCGATACCTTGGATCCGGAACCTGCATAGAATGTACCGGTGACATCGCACGATATTATCTTGGAATCCTCTGGATTCCTCTTCCTGGCAGCGGTCTCTAGATTCGCATGGAACAGGTCGTATGGTCTTCCCACGTCCCTCCAATGCCCGTCTATCCTGTGCCCCTGCAACCTGTATCCTTTCTCCAAGAGGATAGGGAACAGCTCCTTCGATATATCGAACGGCTCCCCCTCCGGAACATATTCGAGAACGTCCTTGTTGAATACGTATACGCCGGCGTTTATCAGATTGGAGAATGCCTCCTCCTTCTTCGGTTTCTCCTTGAACCTGGTAACCCTGCCATCGTCATCCAATCCCACGATACCGAATTGCGTCGGATCCTCGACGGTGGTCAACGCTATGGTGACCGATGCGTCATGTTCGAAATGGTCCCTTATCTCCTTCCCCACATCTATGTCGATGAACACGTCACCGTTGACGGCGATGAACACATCGTCCAATCTGTCCTCCAGAAGCTTGACCGCTCCCGCCGTACCCATGGGGTGGTCCTCGTAGGAATACGTGATCCTTATCCCCTGTCTGCTACCGTCGCCTATGGCTGATGCCATGTATTCGGACTTGTAACCGCATGCGAGTATCACATCTGTGATACCTTCCTTCGCTATCGAGTCTATGAAATATTCCAGACATGGCTTGTCAAGAACGGGGAGTATCGGTTTGGGACAGTTGTCCGTCAACGGTCTCAATCTCGTACCCTTACCTCCGACCATTATCACGGCCTGACGTACCTTCGCGGTCATTCGGCCACCCTCACCACATTGATGTTCTCCGGGACCCCCAGGGATCTCGCGACCGGACCGCATTTGGTCCTTAGGATGAAGACCTTGGGCATCCCCGCATCCTGATCGGAGAGGGATTCGTAATTGGCCATACCCTTGCATATCATCATATCCGCCCTATCGAGCTCCTCTTTGAGATCGTCCTTCGCCTTGGAGAGTACGGCACCTATTGCGAAGGTCCCTGTGGACACCACACGATCCAATATCCTATCGAGACCGATACGCTCCGCATCCTCCATCGTCACGTCGTTCAGGATCCTCTCCCCTCTCACCACGCCGACCACGCGGACACCCATCCTCTGTATCTCCTTTATCAGGAGCTTATCGAACTGCGATTCACCGCAGTTATCGAAGAAGTACAGGATCGATCTCGATCTTGACAACAATTCCTTCATCCTCGCTGTGTCATCGGAACCTATCCCCTGATCCAACAATCCCTTGAACACCGCACGGAACTCCTCCGGAGATGATAACGAGACACCGAAGTCCATTATGTTCCCCACGACGGCCACCCTCACGGCCGCAGATAATCTATCGTCCGAGGAATCCACATATCTCTCCACCTGATCGAGATACTCCCCTGCTATGCGGTCCGCATCCAATTTTATCTTCACATACGGGTCCGCACCCATGACCTCATAGGCGGACCTGTGCACCTCTGTCGCCACCTCTGCCGAGTTCCTGCCTTCCGCATATTCCTTGGCATATGTCCTCAACGCTGCACCGACAGCCTCGGACTCACGACCGTTATCCAACAATCTGGCTTGGAAAAGCACCCTCTTCATCAAACATGGTACGCAGTCAGGTGTGACCTTCATGTGAATCCATATGACAGCACCGATAATAAGTCTCACGATGATGGGAACAATAATATTGGGACAGGACCTTGTCTGGAACACATGTCTACGGTGCCTAACACAACGGATGACGGAGCATATGTGGCATCCGAACGTTTCATAGATACCTTGGAGAACCTCCTGTCGATGGAGTATCCCCGCTTCACGAATGTGGAGAAGGTATGCATCGTAGACCCTGACATAACCTCGTCCGCAGCGATGATATTGAGCGAGTTCGCCAATGATTGCGGAAAGATGCCCGTACCGTTGATCAAGGGCTCCAACATCCCCGCATGGGTCGATGACCATACGTGCGCGATAGTCGCATCATACTACGATGATGCACAGACCGTGAGGTGCATCGAGGAACTCATGAAAAGAGGTGCCAGGATCGTCTGCATCTCCAAGAGGGGAGAGGCATCCCAACTTTGCGATGACGAGGATATACACTTCATGGAGTTACAGGAAGGACTCACATTCCAAGAGGCCGTCGGGAGCATGGTCGCGATGATATCGCACATACTCGATGGTTCCGGGGTGTGTGAATCCAAGGAACCGATGATAGGATCCGTCAGATTCCTGAAGGAACATCTGCCGTTGCCAAGAAGGACGAGGAATGAATTATCATCCATCGTCAAAAGCATCCGCGGCAACAATGTCCTCCTGATCAGTCTCTCCGATCTGAGAGGTTCTTCGGCGGTATGGAAGACATATCTCAGCAGGACCATAGGCGAACCCATATTCAACACCGAACTGCCCGAATTCGATCATAACGAGATTGTCGGATGGTGCAACGAGAACGTGGATGCGGAGAACATGTTGGCTGTGGTCATCTACAACTACAGCATACATCTCCTGGATGTCATCGTGGAATCCGCGACGGATGTCATAGCTGACAGCGGAAGGAACATATTGACCATTCGCGTCGACGGTTCCAACGCGATCGAGAGGAACCTCTACGGCATAATGATGAGCTATCATATCGCACAGCGCCTGGAGGGACACGTATGAAGGAACTGACGGCATATGAGCAGTTGCATGGATTCCTTGACGACCTGGAATCATCGTTGGATATGGAACTCCCCGATTTCGATTGTGATAATATTGCACTATGCGGGATGGGCGGTTCCGCTATAAGCGGGAGCGTGACCGCGGATATCTTCAACGGACATTCCAAGAGGTACATCTACACCCTCAGGAACCCCATAATCCCAAATTGGATGAACGAACGTACGCTCGCCGTGATATCATCCTACTCCGGTAACACGCTCGAGACCATACGCATGTACGAACGTGCCAGGACACAAGGATGTAAGGTCATAGTGATCACCGCCGGTGGCAAACTGAAGGAGATGGCCGAGAGGGATGGGGAGATCCTGATGACGATCAGGAGCGGGATGGACCCGAGACATTCCATAGGGTACATGATAGGCTATCTCGCATGCATCATGAAGCACACAGGGACGGATCTCATCGATGAGTTCAAGAGGACGATACCCAAGTTGAGGGATTATCGTGATGAATTGGAAAGGAAGGACAGTCGTGCATTGGGACTCTCGATATCGTTGAGAGGGAAGGTGACGATGCTCCTCTTCGACGGAGGGATGAAATCCGTGGCACTCAGATGGAAATCCGAGCTCACCGAGAACGGGAAGTACATAGCGATGACCAAACCCCTATCGGATCTCTCCGAATTGGATGTCTGCAACGATTTCGCACACAACGGATTGCATGCGGTCATATTCGCGAAGGACACCGATGATGATTCGTTCGCCGGAAGGGCGGTACAACTGTTGGATTCCAAAGGGGTGGACTATGATGTCCTGAAGGCACCGTCCGATTCCGTGATCTACAACATATTATCGATGATGATGCTCGGAGACTACACATCCGTCAGGATGGCCAACGACAGAGGTGCCGACCCGAGGGACGTGTGGCCGATAATGAAGCTCAAGAAACTCCTAGGCGAGAGGATGAATGACAGGTGATTCGGATGAAGATGTTCGGTACGAACGGTATACGCGGTATAGCCAATGAGGACATGGGCCCGGAACTCGCATTACAGGTCGGTAAGGCGATAGGTTCCGTACTCGGTGAAGGTCCCGTGGCCATCGCCACCGACCCGAGGACATCGTCGCCGATGATCAAGTGCGCGGTATGTTCGGGACTGATGGCTACCGGTATCGACATCGTGGATCTCGGCATCATACCCACTCCCGCATTGCAGTACCACGTGAAGACCCATGCTGATGTCAAGGGTGGCGTGATGATCACAGCATCCCACAACCCTCCGCAGTACAACGGTATCAAATGCATAGCAGAGGATGGTACGGAATTCACCAAGGAACAGGAATCCATGGTCGAGGATGCCTATGATACCGTCATAAAGTGCGTCCCGTGGGACAGGATCGGCAGGATGACATCGATCGATGGTGCCGGTGAGGCGTACATCGATGCCGTCATCTCGCATGTCGATGTCGATGCTATAAAGAAGGCGAGGTTGAAAATCGTTCTCGACTGTTCCAACGGTGCCGCCTGTGAGACCACGCCGATGATGATGAGGAAACTGGGTGTCGATGCCACGTTGCTGAATTGTGTCATGGATGGGACGTTCCCGGGTCATGAGAGCGAACCCATCGAGTCCAATCTGACCGAACTCATCGATATCACCGGAAGGACGGATGCCGTCGTAGGGATGGCACACGATGGGGATGCCGACCGTTGCGTATTCGTCTCCGGATCGGGTAGATATCTTCCCGGGGATCTTAGTCTGGCTCTTATCGCCCAACACAAGGTCATGGTCAATGGTGGCGGTAAGGTCTACGCACCTGTGAGCACCTCGTCGACCGTCAAGGATGTCGTCGAATCGTCCGGCGGGGAATTCCATTACACCGCGGTCGGATCACCTATCGTGGCAAGGGCCATGATGGAGAACAACGGGATATTCGGAGGGGAGGACAACGGTGGATTGATCTTCCCCGAACACCAATACTGTCGCGACGGTGCCATGGGTATGGCATCGATATTGGAGATCATCGCGAAGGAGGGCGATCTTGACGATCTGATCTCCAAGATGCCGAGGTATCACTCGCTCAAACTCACCGTCAGGTGTCCCGACGAGAAGAAGAGGATAGTAGCGGAAAGGATCGCACAGGTCGCGGAAGGCGACGTGGATACCACCGACGGCGTCAGGATAGACTATGACGACGGATGGGTGCTCATAAGGGCATCTGGTACAGAGCCCAAGTTCAGGATATACTCCGAATCATCCGATGAGATATTGATGAAGGAGAGGTCCGAACACTATCGCGGACTCATCGAGAGATTCGTCGATGAGTGATGTCAGGCATACATCCGCATCCGATGAGACGGTATCAACGCCTTTTTATATAGGTGGAATATAATCGCACATTCATGGCAGACAAAGTTTGTTCCTCTTGCGGCATCAGGCTCCAGGGTACAGGCAACACCTTCTTCAAATGCCCCAACTGCGGCGAAGAAGAGATTGGAAGGTGCGCCAAGTGCCGTGACCAGGGTGTAAAATACGAATGTAAAAAATGCGGATTCGTCGGACCGTGAACGGTGGTTCCATGGGACAGATCGCATCAACATACGACCTCATGCCCGAAAGCACAGAGGTTGACCTCAACGGGGTCATCGAAGCACTCCACAAGGTAGTACCTGCAGGTGTCGAGATCAAAGAGACCAACATCAAGCCCGTCGCATTCGGACTCGAGAAGGTCGTCGCATTCCTCATCATCGATGATTCTGACGAAGAGATTGGTGGAAAGCTCGAAGAGGCACTCCAGTCAATCCCCGGGATTGGCGAAGTCAGCAACGTCGACTCCACAGTTCTCTGAAACTTCTATCCAGGTGCCTAACGGCACCTTCCATACATATTCTATCCTTCGTCAGTCGATATCTTAATCAACAACGAAGGGATTTTTCGAAAGTAAAAATGGGGTGCATCATGAACCTACCAAATCGTTTGACGATGATGAGGATAATCCTTGTTCCATTCATGGTGTTGTTCATGCTCGTTCATGACATACCGTATGCGTACATCTGGGCTCTCATCATATTCGTCGTGGCCTCGTTGACAGATATGCTCGACGGGAAGATAGCACGTTCAAGGAACCTTGTTACCGATTTCGGTAAGTTCCTGGATCCGATAGCAGATAAGATCCTCGTCATAAGTGCGATGATCTGTATGATCCCCGACGGATACTGTCATCCATTGATCGTGATAGTCGTCATATTCCGCGAGTTCATAGTGAGTTCGTTGCGTCTGATCGCGGCATCGCAGAACGTGGTCATAGCCGCAGGTAAATCGGGGAAGCTGAAGACACTGAGTCAGATGCTGTCCATAACGGTCATTCTGCTCCTGCTGAGCATCGAATACTTCGTGGATGCGGACTTGAATGTCGTGCTCATCGCGAACATACTCCTCTGGATCACAGCGGCCATAGCGATGATCAGCTGTGTCGATTACATCTATCACAACCGTGATATGATCAAAGAGAAGTGAAAAGATCCGATATCGGATCGACTTAAAGGACAGATTGGGGGTTCGCCCCCCGTCTGTGTTTATTCTACGTATGGCTTGATGAAACCATCATCCATCATCTTGGCTGTGAGAGATCTCGACCTCTTGATCATGAACTCTGCCCTGTCATGGAGTTCCTGCTTACTGAGCTTGAGCCTTGCGACTCCCTGCTCGATCGCCTTGGAACCTACGACGACAGCCTCTGTGATGAATGCTTCCGTCTCGGACATCGTCGGGATGATGTACTCGGGTGAGATTCCGCCCTCGTGCTCCTCCTCTGCGTACCTTGCAAGCTCCCTTGCCGCGGCGATGCACATCTCGTCCGTGATCGTCTTTGCCCTCACATCGAGGACACCACGGAAGATCGCAGGGAATCCCATCGAGTTGTTGACCTGGTTGGGGAAGTCCGAACGGCCTGTTGCGAACACCTTACAGCCGTGTTCCTTGGCCTCCCAGGGCCAGATCTCTGGAACGGGGTTGGCCGTCGCGAAGATGATCGGGTCATCCGCCATGAGGTCCACATACTCTGCGGGGATCGTTCCGGGACCGGGTTTCGATGCTGCGATGACGATATCTGCGCCCTTCATGGCCTCTTTCATGTCGCCTCTCTTACCTGCACCGTCCGTCTTCTTACAGATCTCCCATTTCTGCTTGAAGTTGTTCTCTCCGACATCCGTCCTCTCCGAGTTGAGGATACCTTTCGAATCACATACGCACATGTTCTTCGCTTTGAATCCTGTCGCCAGGAGAAGCCTTGAGATGGCGATGGATGCCGCTCCGGCTCCGATGACCGTGATCTGTGCATCCTCGAGTTTCTTCCCTACGAGCTTCATGGCGTTGATGGCACCGGCGACCTCGACCGTCGCCGTACCCTGCTGATCGTCATGCCATACCGGGATCTTACAGTCCTTTCTGAGCTCATCCAAGATGTCGAAGCACTTGGGGTTCGAAATATCCTCGAGGTTGATACCTCCGAATGAAGGTGCGATGAGTCTTACCGTCTCGATGATCTTCTCGGGATCTTTCGTGTCAAGGCATATCGGGACACAGTCCACTCCTCCGAGATATTTGAAGAGCATCGATTTACCTTCCATAACAGGCATCGCAGCCTCAGGTCCGATGTCTCCCAGTCCAAGGACACGTGTTCCATCGGAGACGACGGCGACCGTGTTCCATTTGCATGTGTGTTCATAGACCATATCCGGGTTCTTCGCGATGTCCTTACAGGGCTCTGCGACTCCAGGCGAGTACCAGATGGCGAAATCATCGAATGACCTCACACATGCCTTCGGCACGACTTCCACTTTACCGCCGTAGAAAGGATGCATCTTCATCGCATCTTTACCGGGCTTCTGGGCCTTAGCAAGGCGCTCCTCCTCTGTCATATCTTTGTAATCAACCATTGTTTGACCTCCAGTGGGACCATAAATGAATGATGGTCCCGATAGATATCACTGCCTTGATATGCTTGGCATATATTAAAAAGTGAGCGCATGGCTTTTATCATGGAATGAGATTGGGCCCATGTTACTATGCCCGAGGGAGATAATGCGAATACCCAAAGGAAATACGAGAACTATTTCCTAAGATCGTTCTGTGCGTTCATCATCATGTGTATAACGTTCGTCCACTTCGAACCGTCATGGCTCGTATTGGATGATATAAGATTCTACCACATGGTAGAGGGTGTCGGCAGATTCGCCATACCCGCATTCTTCATGATCTCTGGATATTTCCTATTCTCGAAGGACGGGCATTCCGAGAATAGATTGGGCAAGAAACTGTTGCACATAGTCATCCTTATCATATTCATAAAGGTCCTGTATCTCATCATAGACCTCATCTGGCTAGGTTGTGGCATAGAGCATTGGCATGACGGTGTCGTCGATTGGGAATATGTGATCAATGATACCCTCACAGCGAAATGGAACACGATGCCGGTATGGTTCGCGTACTGTCTCGCTCTCGTATACGCGTTCCACTGGATCCTCTACAAGAAGAATCTCAGTTTCAAGTACGCCATCTACATCGGATTGGTATTCGTCATCATCGATATACTGTTCTGCGAGGTGCTCCTCTTCTTCGATGTCACCTCGGTGTTCGGTAAGAGTACGGTGGGGATAGGCGAGATCGCTTACCCGTTCATAGGTATGTTGTTCTTCTCCCTGGGTTACTACATACACAAGTACAAGGACGAGATCGATGCGAAGTTCAGTAATGAATCACTGATACTGCTGTTCATTGCGGGATCCCTGCTCTCGGTGTTCGAGTTCATGTATCTGTACCAATACTACAGAGGTGGGGTAGGTAGTGCCAACCTCACATTCGGTTCATTCTTCATCGCATTCTCGCTCTTCCTCGGATCTTTTAGGTTCGGGGAGGATCGGTTCAGGAACAGACCGATGGAGTTCATGGGCAGGGAGTTGCTACCGTGGATGTACGCACTGTATATGGCAGCTATTCTCATCACCAGGACGTTCATAATGCCGGCGATACCCATCGACGATCAGACGATACTCGATATGATAGGACTTGTCTGCGCCATAGTGTTGGACATAGGCATATCCTATCTCTGGTGGTCATTCCTGAAGAAGGTCACCGGATCGAGGAAGAAAACAGTGAAACAGTGATCGAATGGGGATCAAGGTCGTACTCATCGACGGATACATCGACGATCCGGCCGCATTGGGGGTCCCCCCGTACATCTCACCCATAGCGAGAGCGGTAGCAGGTGCAGCCATCGATGCGGGAGGTGATGTGGAATACATCACCATAGACATGATCCGTAAAGGATACAGGATCCCGGATGCGAAGGTGAGCGTCCTGATCTCCGGGAACACCGTACCGGGGAAGTACATACGTTCGATGCCGATGTCCTTGAAGGAGATCGAGAGGATATTGCCGTCACTCAAGGGATGGAGACTGATAGGCGGTTCCGCGGCATCGAGCGAGATCGCCAAGAGATTCGATTTCGCCATAGAGAAGGATCTCGCCGCATCCTTGTATGATGGGATGACCGGTAAGGAGGTCGGTGAGAGATACCGCGATCTCGAAGAATGGAACAGATGGATGCTGTTAGGTGCGGACATAGTCACACAGCATCAGGACTTCCCGTATCCCCTGGTAGCTGAGATTGAATCCTACAGAGGATGTCACAGATATGCCTCCGGCGGTTGTTCGTATTGCATCGAACCGTTGAAGGGAAAGCCGTTGATGCGTTCCCCGAAGGATATACTCGAGGAAGCGAGAAGACTCAGAGATCTGGGAGTGAGGAACATCCGTATCGGTGGGCAGACCTGTATAGTATCATACGGTTCCGAGGATGATTCCGGGACACCTAGGCCGAATCCCGATGCGATATCCGAACTGTTCCATGGTCTGAAGGACATGGGATTCGATACCATACACGTGGATAACGCCAACCCTGCCGTCATATCCGAATACCCAAAGGAATCCGAGGAGATATTGAGGATACTCGTCGAATGCTGCACACCCGGTAACGTCCTGGCACTTGGGATGGAATCCGCGGATATCGATGTCATAAACAGTAACAATCTGAACAGCACACCGAAACAGGTACTGGATGCGATCAGGATGATCAACCGCATAGGCGGACGCCGCGGAGATAACGGTATGCCCTGTCTCCTACCGGGATTGAACATCATAGCAGGTCTCGACGGGGAGACGGATAAGACCTACGACATCAACAAGGAGTTCCTTCAGAGATTGATAGATGAGGATCTGATCGTCAGAAGGATCAACATAAGGCAGGTGCTCCCTGTCAGGAGGGAATTCGATGTCAGGGTGGATCCCAACAGATTCAAGAGATACAAACAGGACATCAGACAATCCGTGGACCACATTATGCTCCAACGTATGGTCCCCAAAGGAACCATCTTGAAGGATGTTTTCATGGAGATCCATGACGGGAACATCACGTTCGGGAGACAGATCGGTTCATATCCTCTGCTGGTAGGCATCCCCTACAGATTGGAATGCGGAAGATCGTATGATGTGATCATAACCGATTGGGGATACAGATCGGTCACCGGACTGACATACCCGTTCGATATCAATCACGAATCCATGAGTGCCATCGCATCGTTACCGTCGATAGGTAAGAAGAGATCTGCTACCATAGTGAGATACAGGCCGTACACATCGTACGAGGATCTCTCGAGAGCGATCGACGATAAGAACGTAATCGAAGGACTCAGAGGTCTGTTGTCGTTCGAGTAAGATAGTTATTTTAGATTAATAGGCGGTATGGAGACACATGGACACGATCCTCGCCTCGAGATACCCATTCCTTGAAGATGCGTCGGAATTCGCATCGGAACACAACGTGGATATCGAGACGCTGATCTCCTCCGAATCGTTCGAGGAAGCGAGGAAGAGGGGTGTGGACAGACTGGAGAGCGCATTGGAGAGCTCCGAGGTCAGATATGTACCGTTGACCAACGATTACGAGAGATTGATGGAGGTCATGTCGTATCCATACGCAAGGATGATCGTGTCATCGATAAACGATCGCTTCCTGACCAAGAGATATGCCCTGGCAGAGGCCGTGAGGATGAACAGACTCCTCGGTGAAGAACCGCAATCCACGGTGTTGCGGATAGCGGTGGCACTCGGGGTGAACTCTACGTTGGATGATGACAGATTGAAGATGCATTTCTCTGATTATCTGAGATTCTCCACGAGGATCAAGAGTCCCGATTGGAAACTCGTCAATCACGAGACGTACAAAGGATACGTCTTCCTCCCGCACGAGAAGTTTGACCGTGTACTGCAGAATGCACTCCAGGATAAGATAGAATCAGAACTCCCACTCCCCATAACCGATGAGATCATGGATGCGATCTCCAAGGACATCACCAAGGTGAAGAGGTCCATGGAGACCATCAAGAACAAGTTCGAACCCAAGTTCTCCGGGGAATTGGTGGATGATCAGTTGCCACCATGCATCAGGACGCTTTTGGCCAATTCATTGCATGGGGTGAACCTTCCGCACAGCGGAAGGTTCGCATTGGTGTCATTCCTCCATACGATAGGTATGAACTCGGAGCAGATATTGACGCTGTTCTCACAATCACCCGATTTCGATGAATCGAAATCCATCTACCAGATCAAGCACATAACCGGTGAACTGAACGGTACCGATGGGTACACCCCACCGGAATGTCACACCATGAAATCCAACGGCCTGTGCTATGATCCGGATAACCTTTGCAACAGCGGGAAGATGAATCATCCGCTCACATATTACAGGATAAAGACGAAGGCACCCATGCCGGAGCAGAAGAAGGAATAGAATGGACATTCTGGAACGTTTCATCAGTATAACCAAGGTACCGAGACCGTCGGGACATCTCGGCAAGATACAGGATTTCTTGATCGACTTCGCCAAGGAACGTAACATCGGATATGAGGTGGATGATCACGGCAACATACTCATGAGACGTCCCGGGGATACTGGGTATGTGGCGTTACAGGGACATCAGGACATGGTCGCCTCCAAAGTACCGAACAAGATATTCGATTTTACCGAACAACCGATCGATGTGTCCATCGGTGGTAACACGGTGACTGCGAACGGTACCACACTCGGAGCGGACAACGGTGTCGGGATCGCCATGATGCTCAATGCCTTGGATTCCGATGAGCTGAGGGATGTGTCATTGGAATGCTTGTTCACGACCGATGAGGAGATCGGCCTGTTGGGTGCCAAGGGTCTGAAAGAGAACATTCTGTCCTCGAAGTATCTGATCAACCTAGATATGGAGAACGAGAACAAGATCACGATCGGATGTGCGGGTGCGGCGAACATAGTCGCAAGATTCCGTTACGATACCATCACCTCGGATGGTCCGTGGTGGAGACTCAAGGTATCGGGTCTGCTCTCGGGCCATTCATCCATGGCGGGATTCGGGAGAGCGAATGCCATCAAGATTGCATCGGGATATCTGAGCAGATTGAGTAACGTGAGATTGTCATCCATCGACGGAGGGACGTTCAACAACGTCATACCGATGGAATGTGAGGTCATATTCTCAACGACTGATACGTTCCAATACAGCGAACTCGAGATGTACAGGGAGGAGATCGCCGACAGGTATCATGAGACCGACCCGAGGATAACGATCGACTTGGAACCCGTGGATGGGTCGAGACCTGCGCTCAGTACGGTGATGACCAACAACATCATCTCATCATTGAATGAGTGCCCGTACGATCTCTTCGAGAAAGGGGATATCGGAACGATGGCCTCATCGAATCTTGGGATCATAAGGACAGAAAATGGCATAGGGATCATGTCCATGATGAGAGGAGCCACCGAAGAGCTCATCGATGTATATTCCAACAGGATCGCATCCGCATTCGAGAAATATGGTGCAGAGGTCACCATAGATCGTCTGTTCCCTCCGTGGCATGAGCCAGAGGATTCCGAACTTCAAAGAATATCAACGGAGACATACAAGGACATGTACGGACGTGTGCCTGTGATCGAGATAACGCACGGAGGATTGGAGTGCGGGATCATAAGGAACAAATGCCCAGATATCCAGGCCATAGCCGTCGGCCCCGACATGTGCGGTATGCACACACCGGATGAGTGCCTCGATATCGATTCGCTGAGAAGGACCGAGAGGTTCGTGTTCGAATTGATTAGAAGACTATCGGGATGATCAGAACCATTCGTCCATCTCGTCGCCCCAATTCACGGAGCCTGGTTCATTGCCAACAATATCACCGTTCAGGATGGATATGATCCTTGAAGCGACATCCTCCGGTGTCATATCGGTACAATCGATCTCGTACGTGGGTATACCCGATTCGACGGATTCGTAGAGTATGACATCCAACACCTCGGTCTGAACATTCTCCAGGATCTTCTTTTCATCATATCCTCTGATCTTGAGCCTGTCACGTATGACCTTCGGGTCACATCTCAGGACGATTATCACATCGACATCCACGAAATGCGACAGATGTCCGTCGATGAATGTCGTATCGGTGATATCCTCAGACATGATGGAATCGTTGAGCCTCTCGACGTCGACGTCGTATGATCCTGCATCATCGTCGAACTCCTCGAAGAGCCCGTGTTCCTCGGCATAGGAATGGATGTCTATCACGCGATGATCCTTCCTTAGGATGGATGAGACGGTGCTCTTACCCACACCGGGCGTACCTGTGATGGCGACCAACATATTCACAACCTCGAAAGATACCTGTCGGCACGTTCCATGACCTGGTCCCACGTGGGTGTGTTGGTGAGCGTACCGACATCCTCGACGATGAATGACGACACCGTCGCGGCAACGATGACCGATTCCTCTATGGACATACCGTGATATTGTCCCGCATAGAATCCTGCCCTGAATGAATCGCCCGCTCCCGTTGCATCCACCACCTTATTAGCTTCGACGATCGGGAAATGCAGAGTGACCCCATCCAGATACAGATCGCAACCGTCGACGCCTCTCGTGCATAATATGAACGGATAGTTCACGTTCTCGAACGAATCGGTTCCGAGATACTTCAGAACGGACTCCGCCTCGAACCTGTTACAGAACAACATATCGGAGACGGACATCGCATCCCTGAGCAATCTCTCATCCCACAATCTGTGGATCTCCTGTGCCGGATCTATCGCGATCATGCGCCCATCCGACCTCAGTTCCCTCATCATACGTATATGATATTCCGGCTCTCCCGTACAGAAATGGACGAACTTGGATTCCTTCCCGTTCTTCAACAGATCGATACCGACCTTCGATGCATATCCGTGCGGACCCTGGAAGAAGAGGACCTTCTGATCGAGGTTGTGATCGCTCACGACGATCGCAGCGGATGTATCATATCCATCTACCTTCACGACCTCGTCCATGATCAGACCGCTGGATGCCATCTGATCCTCATACGCCTTAGGGAGATCGTTACCGACGAATGCGCATATCGCAGTAGGCACACCCAATCTTGCCGCTGTCACCGCGACATTGGCCGCCGTACCTCCCAAACTTGTCTGTTTGGACGTGACATCGACCGATGTGTTCATGCGTGGGAACTCATCGACCGTGAGTATCTGATCCAACGAGATGTGGCCGTAGACCGTTAAGAATGGTTTCATGTACCTTCCTGCCACCCTGTGATGTAGCCCTTCTGCTCATCCGAGAGGGAATCTATCTTAACACCCATCGCCTGGAGTTTGTGTTCGGCGATCCTGACGTCTATCTCCGAAGGTACCGTGTGCACACCGTTCTCCATCCTATCATGGTTCTTCACGAGATATTCCAGAGAAAGTGCCTGTACTGCGAAGCTCATATCCATGATCTCCGCGGGATGTCCCTGTCCTGCGGCAAGGTTCATGAGACGTCCTTCCCCGATGAGGAAGAGCTTCTTCCCATCGATATCATACTCATCGACGAACTCACGCACCCTTGTGATACTCTTCGCCATGGATTCGAGATCCCTCTTATTGATCTCGTTATCGAAATGACCCACGTTACCCATGATGCAACCATCTTTCATGACCTTGAGGTGTTCCTTGGTGATGATGTCCTTGCATCCGGTCACCGTCATGATGATATCTGCTATCTTGACCGCCTCGATCATCGGCATGACCTCGAAACCATCCATCTTGGCCTCGATCGCCCTCACGGGATCGACCTCCGTGACGATGACCGACGCACCGAGACCTTTGGCCCTCATCGCGACACCTTTTCCGCACCATCCGTATCCTGCGACGACGAGATGTTTACCCGACACCATGAGATTGGTCGCATTCATCCATCCGTCGAAGGCCGATTGACCCGTACCGTACCTGTTGTCGAAGAGGAACTTCATCTTGGCATCGTTCACAGCCATGACCGGGAACTTCAACTCCCCATCGTTCGCCATCGCTCTGAGACGTACGATGCCCGTGGTGGTCTCCTCGTTGGCCCCCTTTATGTTGGGCAGGAGTTCCTTCCTCGTCGTATGAACCATCGCTATGAGGTCCGCACCATCGTCTATGATGTAATCCGGGCCCATATCAAGAACTGCGTTCAGGTGATCGTAGTATTCCTCCTGGGATTCGCCCTTCTTAGCGTAGACCTCCAATCCATACTTCTCGCGTAGTGCCAATGCGACGGAATCGTCGGTCGATAAGGGGTTGCAGCTTGCGAGGCGCACGTGTGCACCGGCCTCTGCCAATGTTATGGCCAATATCCCGGTCTTGGCCTCCGTGTGGAGTGCCATGGATACTTTGAGACCCTTCAGTGGCTGCTCTCTTCTGAAACGTTCCCTTATCTGCTGGAGCACGGGCGTATGCATCTCGGCCCAGTGAAGCCTAAGGATGCCTTTCTCGAGAAGTTCGTTGTCGATCATGATGTTCATCATGAACGACTGCAGATAGTTAATTGTTCTCAGCAACTGTTCTCGAGATATGATGAGATCTCCTTCAGGAGTTCCTTCCTGTTCCTGTTGCTGTCATATGATGATATGACCCTGTCGATCTCGTCCTCGTTCCCTCTGAGTTCATCCACGTAACGTATGATGTTCTCCAGGGCACGTGTGAGCTCGTCCGATATAGGTACCGTGGCGGTCTTGGATGTCCTCGATATGGGGTTGATGTCTATGGATATGACCACCTTACCCATCTTCACCAATGCCTCGGCCCTGTCCCCGTCCTCTATCGGTACGATGATGGTGTCGCAATCGTACAGTGTCCTCGAACACAATGCACGATCGTGGTTCAACCCCGGGATCCTCTCCTCCGGGACCCTTCCCAATACCTCTTTGCATCCCTGGGACTCCATATAACTGATCAGAAGTTCCATACGCTCCTCGGTACGGTGGAATATGTTGATCTCCAACGGAGCGGGTATGGTCTCCGATAGTTTGATCAGATTCTTGGCATCCAAGGCTGCGGCATTACCGTTGACACACACCAATGGCCTCTTGGCCCTGAGGAGATATGCGGCAGCGACCCTCTCCGCCTCCAATGACGGCGGCGACGATCTCTCGCCCATGAGGTAGTCGAAGGCCTCCCCTCTTCCATGGGATATCAGGCCCGTAGGATTGACCAGGCCCTTCTTCACGGCCTCAGCCAATTGCTCTCTAACCATCAACGATCTGTATCTTGGATGATCCTTAGGAATGCTCACGATTCGGTGTAACCATGAACTATCCTAAATCACTATCCATCGTACATCGATGGATACCACGACACATCATCACATGATCGGTGATTTTCGAACGATGACAATCGACGGGAATATATCCGAGCTGTAACTATCGACGGATGATGACGGACGTTCGTATAATCCTCGTTGCACCGAAATTCGAAGGGAACATCGGGGCCATAGCAAGATCCATGGCCAATTTCGACATCAGTGAACTGTATCTGGTTCACCCCTGCCCTATCGGTGACGATGCTTACAGAAGAGCCAAACATGGAGCCGACATCCTCGATAATGCGAAGATCGTCGACAGCATCGAAGAGGCTCTCGAAGGATGTTTCCTCGTTGCTGGAACGTCGGGTGTTGCTTCGAAGGGAGAGAACAACTACGTCAGGATCCCTGTATCGGCGCATGATTTCGCCGAGAAGGTCAGGGATTATCCGGAGAAGATCGCATTGATCTTCGGAAGGGAGGACATCGGATTGTTGCAGGATGAGCTCGCAAGGTGCGACATCCTCGTGCACGTCCCCACGAGCGACATATATCCGATCCTGAATCTCTCTCACGCCGCCACGATCGTCATGTATGAATTGTTCGGGAAGACCATAGATGCCCCCGAACCGGCGGATCACATCGAGAAGGAGAGATTGTTCTCATTCTTCGATGACCTTCTTGATAACATAGACTATCCCGATCAGAGGAAGGAATACACCTCGGCGATGTTCAGAAGGATGATCGGACGTGCCGTACTCACCAAGTATGAGTACAACACATTGATGGGTGTGTTCGGCGATTCATCCAGACTGATAACCGGAAAACTCAGTTATCCCAGCCAGAAAAAGGACTGACTCTGACGATACCATTATTAATCGTTAACGCCAGATACCTTCCCAATGGATCTTAAGAAGTATGGGATGTATCCGTACATCACGATCTCCCTCGCAGGCATATTGTGCTTCCTGGCGGGGATCATCATAGCCGGATACAACGATGGGGATTGGAATCCATGGGTCAACACCCTATCCGACCTCGGTGTCAGCGATAACTCATTGACGTCGTCCACATTCAACGTGTCATGTTATATCGCAGGGACATGTGTCGCCATATTCGGACTCGGACTCTCCATCCTAGGTAAGGATTCGTTGGAGAGGATCGGTGGCGCATCCATCATGTTGGGAGGATTCGGATTGTTCCTCGTCGGCGTCATGACCGTATCCAACGTAAGATTGCATAATCTCGCGGCCGCTCTGTTCTGCATACCGTTGATCATAGGGATTGTCCTGGTGACATTGCATTACTTCTCCATACGCAATCAGTTCATCATGAAGAGTAGTATCGCCGTGCTCATAGTCACCTTGGTGCAGTGGCCGATATTCTCGGGCGCATTGAGCGAGCTCGCAGGCATAATGTGTGCGATCAGCTGGTGGGTCGCCCAATTCATCGACAGGATCAGATATGCAAGTCTCATGCCCGCCGATGAATAGATGGAAATAGTCATCATCTCATCATTCATCCGATGATCCTGACATCCGTAGATGGGAAGGAACTGAGACTCAATGACCATCCCGATAAACGTGTTTGAAATTCTCAAATCCTCTTGTTATAGCATAATCTTGTTATGTTTCTTTAA
>R20__coassemble_1067_pt1 | contig 16946 bp, 18 predicted proteins | sample R20__metabat2_low_PE_015 | metagenome-assembled genome bin R20
TGCGAAGGGCACGGCCGCGGGTTCATCGTTCTTCTCGAATCCCCAGTCGACGGTTGTCACACCGATGACGATGATGGCCATCATTGCCAAGGCGTAGATACCTCCCATGATTGCTTTCTTACTCATCGGAATCACTCTCCTTGATGGTCCTTCTCGTCAGCATGATGCTGAATGCGTAAAGGATGGTGATTGCTCCGACATAGACGACCACCTGGACGGCTCCTATGAACTCCGCGTTCAAGAAGTAGTACGTCGCTGCTACGCAGACGAAGACGAATGCCAGGTAGAATGCACTGTGCATGATCTCTTTCGATGTCACAACATGAATTGCTGCAAGTATTGCCAGGGCCGCCAATACGATGAATGCGACCGCATCCCAGTTACCGTTGATCCAGGCCCATGCCGATACCAGTCCGTCCCAGATACCGTTAACGATGTCGTTTGCTGTAGGCATCACAGCACCTCCTCAATCTTCAGTGCCTCCTTGGGGCAACTGATAACGCAGTTCTCACAGCAGACACAGGTGGCGTTGTCGATCTTGGGGTGCTTTATGTCCCTTCCCTTGTCGTTCTTTCCGACAACGATCATCTCGATGGCGTTGACCGGGCAGACCTTGGCACATTTCTGACAACTGATGCACTTGGAACCGTCGAGGACGGGCCTGTCGGTCTTGTAGAACGCGGTTGGCTGATCCTCTATACCTTTAGCGAGGTTGGATAGCAAGTGCTCTTCGAGGTGGACCTCCATCATCTCGTTGGTTCCCTCGAAGGCAAGCCTCCTGGGATCGTAGATGAGACCCTGTCTCGTGAACTCTGCAAGTTCATAATCTGTAGTAGTGGTCATTGCGTCCACAGGGCAGTACTCTGCGCAGTAACCGCACATCATACACCTTCCGACGTTGACCTGTGGCCTCTTGACCATGTTCCCATCGTCATCCGCCACATCGACCAATTCGATACAGGTGGTCGGGCATGCCCTGACACAGATACCGCATCCCAGACATTTGTCGAATACGAGTCCGGGACGTCCGCGGTAGTTATCCGGGACCCATTCCTTCTCGTAGGGATACATGATGGTGACAGGTCTGTGGATCGTCGACCTGAACATCCTCCTGATGGATGCCCACATGGGGACGATGATTCCCTGACCCTTGAATTTCTTGTTGGCGTATTTGTCTAACACTTTCATCGGCATTACATCCACCCTACCATCTTGATCGCGACGACGATCGCGAGGTTAACGACTGCCAAAGGCATGAGGACCTTCCAACCGAGGTTGACGATCTGATCCGTCCTGACACGGGGCATTGCGCCTCTTGCGATCGCAAAGAATGCGAAGACGAAACAGACCTTGAGCACGAACATGATCTCTGCGCCCCACCAGTCCGTCGGGAGTGTGGGTATTGCCCATCCGCCGAGGAACAGGATGACGATGAACGCACATGCGACGTATCCTCTGAAGTAGTCTCCCAACATGATGAGACCCCATTTCATACCGGCGTACTCCGTCTGCCATCCTTCGACCAACTCGGCCTCTGCCTCGGATAGATCGAAAGGCACACGCTCCGACTCTGCGATGGCGCAGATGAAGAATGTGAAGAATCCGATTATCTCGGGGATGATGAACCACATGTGGTCATTCTGGAAGCTGATGATGTCGTTGATACCGTAGCTTCCCGCGAGGAGACATGTCGAGGCGAGGATTATAAGCATCGGGACCTCGTATGAGATCATGAGCTCTGCCGCCCTCATACCTCCGATGAGGGAGTACTTGTTGTTCTGTGACCATCCTGCACATAGGATGAGGAAAGGTGCCAATGCGAAGATACCGAAGAGGATCAGAAGTCCCACTTTGTAATCTGCGATGAACCACCTTTCGGAGAGAGGCACCATACATGCCAACAATACCGATGTACCGATGACGAGCGAGAGGCCCCACCAGTAGATCTTCTTGTCGATCGCTTTGGGTGCGATGTTCTCCTTCATGAATGTCTTGAGACCGTCCGCGAGACACTGGAAGTATCCCAGGGGACCGATCCTAGTCGCACGCCTGTCCATGACCCTTCCGAGGATCTTACGCTCCTCCCAGATCATCGTCAGGTTGATGACGAAACCGATGGCGAATATGACGACGACCATCAGTATGAGTGCGATGGCGTTCATCATCCCGTCATCGACGAGGAATTCGGAGACGCCGTTACCGGGGAAGATCAGGTTGATCAGCCATGCGAGGAAACCCAATAGGACCTCGCTCAGTTTGTAACCGACATCGTACGGCAGGTTGTACACATCACCGAAGGGGTAATGTGCGTTCTTCAACGGATCGTTGTAGACGATCCAGTCCAATATACTGCTGTATCCCATGTGATCACCTGTCGGTCTCTCCGAGACACATATCGATCATGGCCATGATCGACGGGATATCTGCGATCCTCACTCCCTGCACCATGTGCTTGGAAGCGGAGACGTTCACGAAGATAGGACTGCGGACCTTGAGCCTGTAGGGCTTCTCCGTTCCGTCGGATACGAGATACATGATACTCTCTCCACGGGGATCCTCGATCTTAGCGACGTGTGTACCTGCGGGGACGCATCTGGGCACCTTCACACGGCTCGGGGCCTCCTTGGGGAGGCTCTGGAGCTTCTTGAATGACTGCCTGATCATCTCGCACGACTGATACATCTCCTCGATCCTGATGAGGAACCTATCATATGTGTCTCCTCCTTTCGTACTGTTCTTGTTGAGGACGGGGACCTCGAACTCGAGTTCTCCGTATGCGTCGTAAGAATCGTCCCTACGTACGTCGTAATCGACACCGCAACCCCTCATCGCCGGACCGGTGACTCCCCAGTTGGCGACATCCTTCGCTGTGATGTATCCGATGCCCTTCATACGTGCCACGAACGGTGACGAATCCGTAGAGAGCTTGAGGATCTCCGGAAGTCCGACCTGTTCGAACCTCTCGACGGCCCTCATACAGTCCCTCTCGAAGTAGTAGGGCATATCGTTCCTGACCCCTCCGATACGGGGGTAGTTGGTGGTGAGCCTCTGACCGCACAGCCTGACGTTGAGATCGAGGAAGAACTCCCTCTCCCTGAGTGCCCAAAGGAACACGGTCAGGTTACCGAGGTCGGTACCGACTGCCGCCAACCACATCAGGTGCGACTGGATACGACAGATCTCGTCTGCGATGACACGGAGGTACTGTGCCCTCTCGGGGACTTCGATGTCCAACGCTTCCTCCACGACCTTACAATAGACGTGCGACCATGTCATCGATGCCGAATAGCATAGACGGTCGGCCATGGGGATGATCTTGGCGTAGGTCCTGTTCTCACATTCCTTCTCCCATCCGCGGTGAAGATAACCGATCTCGGGTTCCGCATCTGTGACGATCTCTCCGTCGGCTTTGATCCTGAGGGTCCATAGACCGTGCGAGAACGGGTGCTGCGGACCCATAGTGATCCACATCTTGTCCGTAGTCATACGGTTCTCATTCTGATCGTTCATCATTTACTCCTGCCCCCTCAGTTTGTATGACTTCCTGAATGGATAGAACTCATAGGAAGTGGGTGTGAGCAATCTCTCGAGCTTGGGGTGTCCGTCGAAGATGACACCGAACAACTCGTATGTCTCCCTCTCGTGGAAGTTGGCACCTTCCCAGATGGGTGTGACGGACGGTACGTGGAGGTCTCCGTCGGGGAGATCCACGGTGATCTCGACCATTATGCCCGTGAGGTAGTTCGTTATGTGATAGACTACCTGTACCGTGTCGATGTAATCGACGGCACAGACACTGGTGGCCTGCTCGTAATTCAATTCATCGTGAATGAATTTACAGAGGTCGTAGATGGTCTCCCTATCCGTCGACATGTAGATCCTTCTCTTCTCGTTGATCGCTTTGACGTTCTTCTTGGTGGACTCCTTGAAGGTGACCTTACCACCGAACTTGTCCTTGATCATCGCGATCGTCTCTTCATAACTTGGTGCATCCATGATCAATCATCCACCACGAATACGCCTCTCTTGAAGTAGGCATCAATCTTCTTCTGCAGTAGCAGGAATCCATCGATCATCGCATCGGGTTTGATCGGGCATCCCGGGATGTAGACATCCACAGGAACGATCTGATCAAGACCCTGGATGATGTTGTAGGAATCATACCAAGGACCTCCGGAGATCGCACACTCTCCCATGGCCACGACCCACTTGGGTTGTGGTATGGCCTCGTACAGACGCCTGATATCCGGACGGAGCTTCTTGGAGATCCATCCATTGATGAGCAGGATATCTGTCTGCCTAGGGGAAGAACGGTAGATCATACCGACACGCTCTGCATCATATTTCGGTGCCGATGCGGCGGCCATCTCGATGGCACAGCATGCAAGTCCGAAGTGCAGAGGGTGCATTGAGTTCCTCATAGCCCATGCCCATACGGGACCGGTCAACTTGTCGACCGATCTCTTGGTTCCGGCGCTCAACATATCGTTGATCATCGCCGATGACCAGGTCATGAACTCATCTGCGCTCATAGCAACGGCATGTGGGTAAAGGCTCATATCCATATGGTTTCCTCCTTTTTCAGAGCGTAAGCCACTCCTAAGAGGAGCATGCCGAGGAACAGGAGGACCCAACATTTCCCGAGATCGGAAAGACTCGAGAAAGCCACGGACCATACCATAAGGAAGGTAGCAACCAGGTCGAAGACGACGAAGATGATACCGAACGAATAGTACTGGAACCTGAACTGAACGCGTGCCTGACCGATAGGTTCAGAACCGCATTCGTAGGTCTTCTCCTGCCACGCAGTCATCTTCTTAGGCCTAATGAACCTCGAAACGAACCATGCCAACGGTGCGAATCCGAACGATAAAATCGCCAGAACGAACCATGGTAGATAATTCACAACTAGTGACATTGCTCTACGTGGAGACTTTATGACTATTAAAACCCTCACTCGCGCACGATATAGTATTATGGGCAAGATAGGGTAAAAATAAGGGGCACGGACAAGATTATATAACAACAGGAACGGATTGTCCATCGATCAACATGTCCATGAGAATCGGATTCATCGGTGCTGGGAAGATGGCCTCGGCCATGATCGAGGGTATCATCGCGAAAGGGCTCTGCACCAAGGACGAGATAGTAGCTTGCTGCAGGACGGAATCCACGAAGAGGAGGATCGAGGATACGATCGGTATCGGATGTTACCTCGATGCTAGACCTGTGTTCGAGCGTTCGGATGTCATCGTGATAGCCGTCAAGCCGAACCAGGTGAAGGACGTCCTCGCTACGAATATCGAAGCCATAACTACGAATAAGCTCATCATAAGTGTGGCCGCAGGGGTCACCATAGGTACCCTCGAGAGTTATGTGCCAGACCGTAAGATAGTGCGTGTGATGCCCAATGTCTGCAGCACCGTACTCGAAGGAGCTTCGAGTTTCACTTTGGGCTCGAATGCAACAAGAGAGGATGCCGAGATCGTCAGGTCGATCTTGGATGCCATAGGCATGTCGTTCGAGATATCCGAGGACAAGATCGATGCCGTCACCGGACTCAGCGGAAGTTCGCCCGCATACATGTTCATGATCATCGACGCACTTGCCGACGGCGGAGTGTTGATGGGACTTCCGAGGGACCTCGCATTGAGATTGGCGGCACAGACCATGCTCGGTTCAGCGAAGACATACCTCGAGACGGGACGTCATCCCGACGAGCTCAAGGATAGTGTCTGCTCGCCCGGAGGTACGACCATAGAGGGCGTGAAGGTACTCGAGGAATCCAATCTCAGATCGGCACTGATCAATGCCGTGAAGGCGAGTGCCATGAGATCGAAAGAGATGAGCAGGAACTGAATCCTGTCCCTCTCCTTATTATAGAATAATATATGGAATTAGGATGGGTTCACTGACCCATCCTTCTCTTCCCTCTGTTCAGGGGGAGATATGATTTCAACAGTCCCTTCGCGACACGGGGGGCGTTGGACCATATGGAACCTGTGAGCCAATCGAGGTCCTTCTTGTTGTTGATGGTCGAATTCATCAACTCCTCGCCTTCCCTCTTGATGCTCCAGAGCTTATCGTTACGCTCGGTGGTGTCCTTGATGGCCATTATGTCATCCACCCTCCTCATGACATCGCGTGCGTACTCCGTCCTTTCCACACGGGACTTGTACATCTCCTCGGGGATGCGACCGGCCTCGAACTCCATCTTGGCCAACTCGTTCGCACAATCATACGATGTCTCGGCGATCTCGTCCCTGTTCATCCATTTGGTCTCATACGATAATACGAGCTTCCATGACGGATTCTCCAACAGCTTCCTGTGCTCCTCCAACGTCCTTGCGAAGAATCTGTATCCCCACTTCTCGGGATCCTCGAACGCCCTGCTGCCGGGATCGACGAACGGGGCGAACGGTGCGTTGTAAATGAACAATCCATCGTCCTTCTTGACGGAATCCCACAATCCCTTCGCCGCCCTCACACTGTCCAAAGCGGATTCCCTTGTCTGAGATGGTAATCCCGTCATGTAGAACAGGTCGAAACGTACACAACCGTTATTGAACGATGATGTGACGGTCTTCTCTATGGAACGGTTGTCGTAACCCTTACCCATGGCCAATCTCACCACCTCATCATGCGAATCCGGTGAGAACTCCATGGAATACTCTCCGATGTAATGGTTCACCATGCTGAAGAACTCGTCACCCGCAGGGAGGAATATCTCGAATGCTATGTGGTTATCCACACCGAGATCATGGATGTTCTTGAACAGACGTTCCGCATAATCCTTACCGCCCTGTCTCGGATCCCCGATGATGAAGACGGGGGTCTTCAGATACTGCCCTGCCGCAGCGATATCCTCGGCCAACTTCTCCGGACTCCTGAATGCGGCCTTACCTCTGCATAACAATCTCTTGTTCGCTTCATGCGAACCTCCGCATTCCGCACAGTTGAGCGAACATCCCCTCACCGTGAAGACGGATAACATCGGTAACTTGTCCCAACCCAACCAGGGGAGGGCACCTTTGATATCCATGTGCTTCATGGTGTTCTTGATCATCGTACCGTAGTCGAACTTGACCCAATCCAGATCCTCGGGGATGAATGATACGTCGTTCACATGGACCTTGCCTTCCTTGTCCTTCCATGCGAGGTTCGGGACATCGGAGAAGTCTGTTGCACCTTTCTCGATGGCCTGCATCATCTTGACATGCGGGATCTCCGTGGAATCCCCGCGCATGACCATATCGATCCATGGCATAGCAAGAAGCTCTTCGTAGAAGTATGATGACGAGAAACCTCCGAACTCCACTATCGCATCCGGGTGATATTTCTTGACCACCTTGGCCAATTCCACCGCACCGTGACAGTGCGGCATCCAATGCAGATCTATGGCGTAGACCTTCGCATGCAATGATTTGATGCGCTTCTCCACATCGAAATCCTTGCTCTGGAGCATCTGTACCGCGATGTTCACTATCCTCGTCCTGAACCCTGCGGCCTCGAGGTGTGACGACATCGTCATGAATCCGATGGGATACATCTCGAAGACGGGTGTGGACGGGACCACATCGCTGACCGGCCCGTAGAATATGGGCTTCTTTCTGAAATCATAAACGCTTGGTGCGTGCAAGAAAATTATATCGTCTGCCATCCTGAGTCCTCCATCTCATGTGCCATAACGCCTATTACGCTGTTGATACGATCTAATGGCCCTCAGGAAATCTATGTACCTGAATCCTGGCCAGTAGACGTCTGTGAAATATAATTCCGAATATGCCAACTGCCATATCAGGAAGTTGGATAATCTCAATTCCCCGGATGTCCTCAGAACGAGGTCCGGATCGGGATCGTCGGATGTGTACAGATGTCCCGATATGCTGTTCTCGTCGATGTCGGAGATATCCATGACACCTTCCTTCACCTTACGTGCGACCTCCTTGACCGCACTGACGATCTCCTGTCTCCCACCGTATGCGACGGCTATGTTGAAGCGGTACTCACCATAATCCTTGGTGCGCTCCTCCACGCACCTCACCGCTTCCATGAGACCCTCCGGTGCCAACTCGCGGTCACCGATCATCCTCACACGTATGCGATTCTTATGCACACGCTCATCGTCCGCCAACTCGTACATCGTCTCGATTATGAGATTGAGGAGATAATCCACCTCGGAACTCTCCCTGGAGAAGTTCTCGGTGGATAAAGCGTAGATCGTGAGCACGCGGATGTTCAGTTTGAGGCACCAATTCAGTACCTCCTCCACCTTGTCCTTACCGCGCCTGTGACCTTCGCTGGTATCATCCGTTTTAAGGACATCCTTCGCATATCTGCGATTGCCGTCCATTATTATGGCCACATGCTTCGGCATGGGGCCATCCAGGACCTCCTTCTCCAGTTTGGCCTCATAGAGGTCGTATGTGGTGTTGGAAACGAGATTGGTGAGTCCCATTACTCGAAATCCTCCGGGACTCCTGCGGATCTCACACCGAGATCGAAGCATCCTATGGCCGCTACGGCCCCGATGACACCTTTCTTACCCGTGATGTACTCGATCCTGACATCGTTCTCCTCGGCGACCTTGATGGCCTCCTCGGGGGTGTAGAGGATGGATTTCGCCTTCCAGCTCCAATCCACCAATGCATCGGACTGTTTCAGACCGGTGAACACCGTCATGACCGTGTCATCAGAGTATGACTCCTTCTTTATGAACTCCCTGCAATAATCGACCAGGTTCTCAAGATCCTTGGGTTCCACCGCGAACGAGACCGCTGTGGAACAGCAGTTCGTGGTCTTGTTGGGTGCCTTCGGATTCAATTGGATGATCTTGTGCTCCAGAAATCTGCCATATGGGCACGACATCCCCATCTTCAACGAAGCTACCCAAGATGCTCCCTGTTGCGGGGTATCCGTATCGTCCACACCGACGATCACCCTGATCATCTTGGGTGTCACGATCTCCGTGGTCGCTGTGTATGCCCCGCCGATCTTGAAATCGTCGGGATAGATCGTCTCGATCACACCATCTGCCTGGGGGAGACACGCACCGATACCTACGCTGGCGCCTGCGATACCTCTCCATTTGGTGTAGACCTTGTCACCTTTGACCTGTAAGGATTCCAATCCCTGTCCGCCGATCTCGGCGGATGCGGGTCCGAACCTCAGTTCCTTCTCGCCGACGACGGCATCCATGATCATGGTGTGTCCGTCCAATTCGATGTTCCTGATCACGCCGCCGGTACGTTTCCTGTTGACGATGTCCCATTCCATGGGTCCCCTTGCGGAGCAGGTCTCGATGATCTTGGCGAGACCGTTCTTCTCGTCCACGATTGTATACAGGCCCTTGCAGAACATGGGCCCGTACTTCGCACGTACCTCCTCGGGCTTCAACGAGTACGGCATTCAGTCCAACTCCTCTTCGTAGATTATCCTCATGCATTCCGCAGGGACCTGTTTACAGAGGAACACGGTCTTCGCCGCCCTTCCGATGTCGATACCCGCATCGAAACATGCGTTGGTATCTATAGCGAGTATCACGGGGTTCTCGACACGTACGGAACCTGCCGCGAAGGCATCGTCGTATGTCAATGAGAGATGTACCATGGACCTGTCGGATGGCATCAGTCCCGTCTCGAGGATGATATCCGCTTCCTCCTCCGTCGTGGGGTAGTACAGCTCATCCGGTATGTTATCGGTATCGAGCTTGAGATCCAATGGGATCGTGTGACCGTAGGTGGCCCTTACCTCATCGCCCGAGACCTGATACCTACCTTTGGGATCGGTATCCGCCAGAGCGATTATGTGATGCGGTCTGAGCCAATGCATACGCGGGTTGTTCTCCTTGACCTTGGATACGATGTCCTTGATCCTGACGAATCCCTGATCGTCCATCCTGAGATCGAACCTTCCATGCCTGAGTATGCCTGCCATTGTCCTTCCGAGCTTCTCCAACTCGTAATCGTTCATGATGAATTTTCCTTCTTCACCGCAAACCGGGCAATATTCGTCACGGAAATATCCGTGTTCCTCACATTCTCTCATCATATTATCACTTCTGAGCCTGAATTGAAAGTTCTGCGGCCTTGACCACATTATCCATGAGGGTACATATCGTCATCGGACCGACACCTCCGGGTACCGGTGAGATGGCTGATACGACATCCTTCACATCATCGAAATCCACATCACCGACGAGTCTCGTACCCTTCGGGCTGGTGGGATCGTCTATCCTGTTGATGCCCACGTCTATGACCACGGCACCCTCCTTCACCATGTCCCTCTTGATGTACTGCGGTCTACCGATGCTTACGATAAGCACATCCGCCTGACGTGTGATCTCCGATAAGTTCTTGGATTTCGAATGTACGACGGTGACGGTGGCATCCCCTCCGATGCCTCTCTGCATCATCAATGCCGCCATGGGTTTACCGACGATGTTGCTCCTCCCTACAACGACGATATGCTTCCCTTCGGTGCTTATCCCCGAACGGATGAGCATCTGCTGTACACCGCCGGGTGTCGCAGGCAGGAAGACATAATCTCCAACGAGCATCCTCCCTACGTTCTCGGGATGGAAACAGTCGATATCCTTCCTCGGATCGATCGCGTTGATGACCTTGTCCGTGTCTATGTGATCCGGGAGCGGAAGCTGTATGAGGTATCCGTGTACCATGGAATCCTCGTTCAATTGTCTTATCTTGGAGAGAAGATGTTCCTCCGTGATGTTGTCGGAGAGATAGATCATCTCCGATCTGATGCCTAATTCCGCACACTTCTTCTCCTTGGATCTGACATAGACCTGAGAGGCCGGATCGTTACCGACCATGACCGCTGCCAGACCGGGTACGACGCCATGCTCCTTGAGCCTGGCGATCCTGTCCTTGATCTCATCGTATATCCCCGCGGAGATATCGCTTCCTTTAATCAGAGAGCATGTCATTTAGGCACCCTAAGCTACCGAATGCTAAAAATGTATATAAAATAAATAGAAGGGGGTTCGACGATCGTTTACATGAGAGATAGGATGCATCATCGACCATCGTCTTCGAGGAGGAATTCGATCACACCGAGTTCCCTGATACCATCCCTCGTGACTGTGTCCCCGTGTGCATCCAACAATATCACGGTCTTGGGATTGTTATCCTTTATCGCCCTCAGCGGAGCAAGTTCCCTCGCCTCCGTCTCATCGTCATGATATCCGAGGCACACCTGCCAATAGGCCTTCCTGCCGTTCCTCTCGGTGACGAAATCCACCTCCTTGGAACCCCATTTGCCTACAATGATGTCATAACCTCTGCGTCTCAATTCCAGGAACACGATGTTCTCCAGCACCCTGCCCTTATCCTTACTTGCCATCCCTACGGAGTTGTTACGCAATCCGGGATCGACTGCGTAATATTTCGGTGTGGGACTCAGTACGGTGGATCTGAGGTCGTATCTTTCCGCACGATAGAACATGCATGCACTCTGCACTATGCCGAGATATCTCTCCACGGTACGTTGATTCATATGGAGTTCCTTCGCCATAGTGCCAGCAGATATGGGATTGCCGACGTTAAGCATAAGATAGGTTATGACTCTTTCAAGTTCCTCCGGCTTCCTCACATTTCCGCGTGACACCATATCCCTGTAGACAATGGATGCGTACAGATCATTCAGTAGAGCGGATGTCATCTGTGCACCCATTTCTGGATCGATACCCGGGAAACCACCTATCTCGAAGTATTCCGCGAAGACCTCATCGATCCTCCTTCCATTCCCTCTGAGCTCATTGTATTCCTTGAATGATAACGGGAGCATCCTTATCTCCACATAACGGCCGGTAAGGTATGTTGTGAGATCGGTCGACAGAAGATGTGTATTGGATCCTGTGATATAGATGTCCGCTTCGGTATCCACCATAAGCGTATTCACCGTCCTTTCCCAATCCTTCACCCTCTGTATCTCATCCAGGAAAAGATAGAAACGACCCTCCTTGGGGACTTTGTCCCTGAGATATGTGCTGAGTTCTGTGTGATCGTTGACACCACTGAGCTTAAAAGACTCCAGATCGATCATCAACATCTCATCATCGGAGACTCCATCCTCCCTCAGCCTATCCATGAACTGTGTGAGCAACGTGGACTTTCCGCATCTTCTGACGCCTGTTATGACCTTGATGTGGTCCTTGTCATCACGGAATGTCTCCAGTTGGGACATGTATCTTGGGCGGACCATCGTCTTCCAGACCATGATGCGATATCAATGGGCCTAGATTTGAATTCTTGTATTATAACACAATATCCTGTTGTTTTTCGATGAATATTGTAATATGATGTCATATTACAACGTCGAGAAACCCTCTGCAATGAAGAGTTCGATGAGTGATATCATGGACACACGTCTGACATGGCCATGGGTGTGAACCCTTCATCCATCAACGTCTCCAGGATCCAACGGATCGATGAGATGTTCTCCCTCACGGCATCATCATCCAATATGCCAGATGACTGTGTCTCGCAGACATGCCAACTGTGGGTGGATAATACGAACACACCGCCATCCAATGCCTTCGCCAATTCCACGAAGTCCTCCTTGGTCCTCTCTCCTTCATGCATCGGCCAAAGATATGATGTGATCTGCTTACCTGAAGCGTCGTTACCCTTGACCACGGGTATCTCCGTCAGACCTCCTTCCAAACGATAGGGTCTGACCTCCTTATCTGCGTACACATAGTACGACGAATCATACCTGATACCATATTCGGGTAAGAATGCGAGCATGTCCTCATTCGCCAACATGTACGGTGAACGAAATCCCTTCGGACTCCTCCCGACGCAATCACGTATCAGGGATATGGATCTCTCCGTTATCTCCCTCAGCTCACCATAATCCGATTGGACGCCTGTCTTACTGCCCGTGAGATCCTCATGATCCAGACCATGCATCGCGACCTCATATCCACTGAGATATTGGAACGCTCCCGATGCATGCAATGCCCTGGCCTCGGCGAAGAATGTGGCCTTGATACCCAACGAATCCAACATCTCCATCAGGAGTTCCGTACCCTTACCGGTGGATGCGAACCTGGGTTGTGTACCGTTCCCTCTGTCGAAGGAACCGGCCTCCCGTCTCCCCTTGATAGGGATGTTGACATCCCTATCGAGGTCGACCGTGAAACACAACGTCCTCATCTGACCGCCTTTCCGGCCTTCTCGATGAGCATACCTTCGATGTCGATCGGTTGGAGCCTTATGCACATATCCTTTGCACGCTGGCACTTGGACTCCACATCGGCATAGATCTCCATGATCACGTCGCCTTTCTCGACCCTCTGTCCCTTCTTCTTCAGGACCAACAATCCGGCACCCTTGTCCGTCGGGGCACCTGCTGCCTTGGCGATCTGCACGACATCCTTGTTGTTTATCGAATGCACATATCCGCTGGAGGTGCTGAGGATATCGAGCTTGTACTTACCGGGTTTGAGATCATCTGCCTTCAGATCCGGATCCCCGCCCTGGGCGACCACGATCTCCTTGAACTTCTTCAGGGCCTCTCCCGAGTTCAGTAATCTTCTAGCCTCGTCGGTACCGTTCGGTATGCCTCCCATCTCCAGGATCATACCTGCGAGCTCGCATGCCTTCTCCACCACGCTGGAAGGATGACCGTATCCTTCGAGGATACGGATGCATTCCCTGGCCTCCAACTTGGGTCCCACCGCACTGCCGACCGGTTGATCACCGTATGTGACCGCGCATTCGATGTGTATACCCAATTTATCACCGAGATCCATGAAATCACGTGTGTACGATCTCGCCATCTCTATCGTCGGGACCTTGGTCCCGGGACCTGTCGGGATATCGACGACGAGATGTGTCGCACCGATGGCGAGCTTCTTACTCAGGATGGATGCCAACATCTGTGCCCTGGGGTTGATACCCAACGGATTCTCCACGCTTATGACCATGTCATCCACGGGGGCGAGGTTCATCGAACCCCCCCATGCGAGCACTCCTCCAACTTCCTCGGATATCCTCTTGACACTGTTCGCATCGAGTTCCACGTTACAGAACGTCTCAACGAAATCCGATGTCCCGCATGCACTGCTTATCGCACGCGATGAGGTCTTCGGTATCATGAGGCCTGCAGCGGCTACGATCGATACCACGATTGGTGTGACCTTGTTACCCGGTACCCCACCGACACTGTGGAAATCGAACACGGGTGTGCGTTCGAATTGGATGCGCTCACCGGTGTCCACCATGGAATCGGTGAAATCCGCTATCTCATCGATATCCATCCCGTTGATGTACAGTGATGTCAACCATGCCGATATCTCGATCTTCGACAATTTATTCTCAAGGATATCCACCACTATGGCGTTGATCTCGTCCTTCGTGAGCTTCTGTGCATCCATCTTCTTACGGATGCCTCTCACTGATTCGGGCTTGGGCGAGAATACCACGGACACCTCCTCTCCGTCGGAGATCCCTGTCTTCCTCATGATATCCTCGGGGATCAGGATGTATCCTTTCTTCACCACGGTGTCGGATCTGTTCGCGATCATGACGTACTGCTTCTTAGCACTGATCTGAACACGTTCACCCTCTTTGACACCGATCTCGATACAATCGATGTCGTGTATGATCGCCCTCGGTTCCGAGGACTCCACATCGTATGACTTGGCGATGAGCTTCATTTCTGTCCCCACTTCTCCAATGCGATACGAAGTTCCTCATGGTCCTTCGCGTATTCCTCTACGGGGACATGTGCGAACGCGGCATCCACCGCCTGTGACATGGCCATGGCACCTTTCACGACGCCTCCTGGGTGTCCCGCGACACCTCCTCCTGCCTGTATCTGTACGTCGAATCCTGCCGCATCTATGATCCTACCGACTATCCCTGGATAAACTCCACCGGAACATACGGGCATCACGGTCCTGTATGGTACCGTGATATCATCGAGACACGCATCGAGGTTGTGGTGGTCCCTCGGATCACCGGACATCTTGCCCACTCCGAGCGTACCGATGTGCAACGCATCACCGCCGCACATACGGACGATCTTCGTAATCGGGAGCATGGATATACCATGCAACGGATCCCTGGTCATGGCACCGTGCATCGTCCTGTGGACGTGTATCGGCACCTTGATCGATGGGTCCTCGGCCAATGCCTGTACAGCTGAGAAACCGCATGTGATCACATCCACCATGATCTCCCTTGCACCCCAACTCTGTACCTTCTCCGCCACTTCCAATATCTTGTGGCCTGCGGTACTGACGTTTATCGCATGCATCATCTTGTGCCCTTCGGACTCCAGACGATCCAATGCCTCCGCTACCGCGACGGTACGATCCTCTATGGGACAGAACGTCTGATCGACCAATGTCTCGTCGTCCTTGCTGTTGGTCAGTCCTCCCTTCCCCGCCTCATATACATAATTGGCGAATTCCTTCGGAGGGAGCCCTATCTTCGGTTTGACTATCGTCCCGACCAAAGGTTTCTCCGGGCGGTCCAATGCCTTCCTTATACCATCGATACCGAACTTGGGTCCTTTGAACTCCTTCAGCATGCATTTCGGGAAGAAGACGTCCTCCAACCTGAGTTTACCGATGGATTCCAATCCGAACAGGTTACCGGCGATGACGCTGAGGATCTGCGGTACCGCACCCACCTCGAGACTGAAATCCGCCACGGGGTACGCTATACGTACGTTATCCTTACTGATCTTCTCGACACGTGCGCCGTATTTCTCGAATACGTCGTCCTTGAGTGTCGTTATACCGGTCCACGTCCCTGTGGACTGCTCGGCGGCTATCGCTTCCGCCGCCTTCTCCATGGGCATATCCGTGGTGACACGATAATCACACACCACGAACGCATCCTGATCGATGTCCTCGCCCAAATGCAGATATGAATAAGTCTTCATTCCAAATCAATCCTCGCTGAATAACTCTATGATCGTTTCCCTTGCGGATGATGGGGATATCATCCCTAATTCCGTTATGTAATATGTTATGTATTTCCCGTATGTGCGATCGAACACCGGATTGAAGATCTTCACCGTGTCCGGTACATCCACTTCCCTGGCGACTTCCCTTATATCGCGTTCCTCGATCTGTACGTTATCGCCGTCGAGTGTCAGGGGTGAGAACTTGTACGTCTCTGCGCATGCGTAGAACGGTATGCCCTTCTCGTGTGCCACCACAGCCAATTGAGAAGTACCGACCTTGTTGATCAACGTACCCTGTGCGGTGACGGTATCGGCACCGACGAACACCTTGTTCACATTATCCATCACGAGACATGCTGCGCTATCAACTATCAATGTCACATCGATACCGGCATCCGCCAGTTCTCTGGCGGTTATCAATCCCTGTCTCCACGGTCTCGTCTCGGTGGCGTACACCTTGATCTTCTTCCCCTGGTCGTGCGCTCTCCTCAATGTAGAGATGACCGCACTGCTGTTGCAGTGTGTGAGTATGGTATCACCGTCACGGATTATCGATGATCCTAACTCAGCTATGGAATCCACCGCCTCATGTGAATTGTCTATGAACTCCTCCGCATGACCTTTGATCATCGAAAGTATGTCCTCGACATCCTCTCCCTTCTCGACACCTCTCAGAGATGCCATCACACCGTTGTAGAGGGATACTGCGGTGGGTCTCGATGCTATGAGTGTCCTCTTGGCATCCTCGATGTCCTGTAGCAGTGTTTCCCTATCGTTACCTTCGTACGTATCTGCAAACTCATACAACGCAGATGCGCAGGCCCTTGAGATCCTGCCCGCTCCGCGTATACTCATATCCTTTATGGCCTTCGCGGTCCCTTCTACATCCATGACATCATCATCGGATTGCGTGATATAAAAGCTCGACCACATCACCCCATATCGGGGATTTGTGGTTTCAGTGAGGGTATGCGGATATCCCTCCTGACGAGTTCTGACTGATT
>R20__coassemble_1085_pt1 | contig 16749 bp, 15 predicted proteins | sample R20__metabat2_low_PE_015 | metagenome-assembled genome bin R20
GGCGGGGAGGATAGACCTACCCTGATGTAACCTTACAATCCCGAAGTTTTAGGTTGATATCAAATGATGTCTTTCCCATCATATCACTCCGTGTCGTAAGCTACGACAGATGTAATATCCATGTCATGGTAGAAAAAGGATGTGAAAGCAAGAAAAAAAGGGTAAAGTGGGAAAAGGTTTGGTTGGTTTAGCGTTCATCCGCCGCCACTGGGTGTGAAGTCCGATATGTCGACGTCCCTGATCTCCTTCGCCAGTTCCTCTATGGACCTGACGCTGCTATCGAAGGACCTCTCCTTATACTTGAACGAGACCTCCTTATACTCGCTGGCATCCGCGGGAGTGAGTTTTGAAACGTCATACCAAAGGCCGGTGAAATCGAGCAGAGCCCAAGTCCTACCGTCCCTATCACGAACGTCCACCACTTTCCCAACAGTCGATGTTGGCATGTATTTGTAGATCTCACCCAGTTGCATGTGCTTCCTCACGCTTATGCCTTAATGATTGCAGTCCTCTCACCTGCAGGCTTGAATTCACGAAGTCCGCCGCGTCCGACCTCTTTCGTAACGTTCGCGAAGTCGAACACGAGGCTCGGGTCTGCGAATGCGATACGGATGAATGGGTTGGCTGTGAATGCGTCTCCGCGTGCTGCGTGAGCTGCCTTGGGGATACCGGTGTATCCGGAAAGGTGACCGACGTTCATTGCGTAGTTGGGGTAGTTCGGACCCCTCAATTCCATGGGCAGACCCTCATCGGACCTGTATGCGAATGAGTTGGCTGAACCGCACTGATCCTGAAGGTCGTATCCGTAGAATCCGAGCCTTCCTGTCCTCTCCTTGTGCTGGAGCATCGAGAGGTACCAGAGGTTGAGACCGCAGTCTGCGACTCCGGTGGCCATTGAACCGGCGATACCCGATGCTGCTGCTGCGACTGTTGCCCTCTGTGATCCACCGAAGTGTGCCTCCATGATAGCGGGGTACTTCTCGTAGGACTCGAGTGCATAGGAGTTGATGTCGTCACCGAGCTGGATCAGCTTGTCGAAGTCTTCGGGGTTGAGCTTTCCGAAGCCGCCGAACTTGTCCTTGATGTAGTCGATCGCATAGTATGTGTAATCCTCAAGGATGTTGTCGGTGTATGCTGCTGAAGCGTACTGTGTGAATCCGACTCCACCTGACATGTATCCACCGAGGTAGATCTGGTCGAAGATGATTGCACCGAGAGCGACTGCTTCGAGAGCTGCGCGTCCGGGGTCATCCGGGTGTACACGGTCCGACTGTGCGATATCTGCCATGAATCCGAAGGGAATTCCTCCAGGCTCGTTGGGTCCTCTTGCACGCCTTGCGGGCATCATGGTACCCATGTTGATACACTGGTGCTTTGCAGAGTATGCGAAGTCAGCGATTGCTGCCTCTCCTGCTGCGAGCTTGTATGATGTGATGAAGGCCATTGAGATCTGCATGGCTGCGTGCCTTGAGATCGTTCCTCCATCCATGACACGTCCGACGATGGTCGGGACACGTACTGCCTGCATGAGGGTGTTTCCGATCGCTGCTTTGAGCTGCTTTGCGTGGTCCTTGGAGAACTGCTTGTTGATATCGATGAGGAACCTCTTGTCGATCTCGTCTGCGAGCTCGTCGTTTCCGGTGAAGACCTTGACGTATGAGTCGTATGCGAGTGCGGGGTTGATCTCGGCCATGTGCTCCTGAACGACCGCTCCTCCGGGCATCGTGTGGTTGACTGCCTCGAGGTACTCGTTGATCGTCTCGGGTGTTACTTCCTTTCCGAGCCTTCTCTCGATTGTTGCGTGGGGTGAGTCGAGACCGACGAGGACTGTCCTCCTGATGTCGTCCCATGCCTGCTGGATAGCTGCGTTGTTGATGCAGTGAAGATCATCGGGCTCTACGAAGATGTCAGTGTGTGACAGCTGGTAGGGCATCCAGGACCTCTGTCCGAGAGGAACTCCGATGTCCTGGTTCATCATGGGAATGCCACGCTGTTTCGCGATCTTGTTTGCTGCTTCTACGAACTCTACTTTCCTCTTCGACTGTTTCCATCCGCCGTAGCAGTAGAACTTTGTCTCGATGCTGGTAGGGTCCTCTTTGAACTTCTTCTTACAGGCGTCAATAAACAACCTTTCTTTTGCTGCCATCTTAATCAGATCCCCTTAACTTTGTAGGGCTGGTAACCACCGAGTGTTCTCAGTTTGTGGATCCTGAGACCGTACATGGTGACCTCTTTGTCGTCTCTCATGTCTACACCGTCTGCTCTGAAGATGGTGGTCCTCTTCTTGAGGTCGTCCATCTTTGCGGGCTTTCCGACGGAGATTCTCCTGTCAAGGGGAAGTGCAACCTGATCCTTGACGTATACGACTTCTTTCTTCTTGTCGTCCCAGACGTACCTCTGCCATGCGTCGAACATGAGTCCGTGCTCATCGAGACGGCATGCGTGTCCGTGGACAGTTGCACCCCTGATTCCGGTGAGTGCAGGGTCGAATGTCTCGTTGTCGATCATCTCTTTTGCGATTTTCTCGAGATCCCTCTCACGCATCTCGATGATCTGCCTTCCGGACAGTGTACCGGTATCGATACCTCTGTACCTGGAGAGGTACATCCATGCCCTCTGGTAGGGCGAGATGGGTGCGAAGTAGACCGAATCCGTGAACTGGATGTACCTTACACGGTCTCCGTGCTTTGCTCCCTCGATCGGTTTGACGAGTGCCCTGATAGGACAGTCGGGCTCCTTTCCCTCCTCGATCGGGGGGTGGATCGACTTGTATTCCTCTCCGGGGTTCCTGTGTCCCATGATCCTGACGACATCATCCATTGCGATGTCTCTCAGTTTCTTAAGGTTCTGTTTGGGGTCCATGTATCTGCGCCTGTTCTTTGCAGGGATGGACTCACCAGGGTAGAATTGTCTCTTGTATGCCATAATTAAACACCTTATCTATAATCGTGCATTGATGCCCTGTACTTGGAGTACCTTCCGACCTGGACGCTGTAGCCGAAAGGCATCGCATCCTTGACAGCCTCTTCTATCTCCTTGACCTTCTGTGCCAACTGCTCCTCGTTATCGACAGCGAGTTCGACATAGAAATCCCCGACGAGATGTTTGAGTTCTACATCCCTTCCGCAGAATTTGATGATCCTGCGCTCGGAGTGGTTGTTAGGCAGGCCTTTGTTCGGGCCACTGTTGATGGTGGCAGGAAGGCTCTCGCCCTTGAGATTGATCTGTCTGATCTTTTCCACACCCTCCAATGCTTTCAATACCTTCTCGGTGCTGTCCGCTCCGAGAAGACGTTGGCTTTGAATCCATACCTCGGGAAGAGGTACTCCGGCATAGTTGGGGTCTGAATTATCGGTACTCTCTAACATTTGACATCACAGCTTCTTTGCGACTTTCTTTGCCTCCGCGGCGACAATCTGCATCGGTGTCTTGAACTCAGGAACATCTCCGAATACCTCTTTGAACAGTCCTGATGTTGCCTCTGCTGAGAAGGTCTGTGTTCCACCGTCAAGACAGTTACCTGCTGTGACTGCGGGGATCAGAACTCCCTTGGAGTGCTTTGTAACGACGTGGTTTCCGTGGAACAGTCCAGGTCCTCCTCCACCGTAGATCGAGTGTGAGAAGAATGACATTCCGACACAAACTCCCATTGAACGTCCGTAGTCTGTCGAAGGCAGACCTGTCTCGTGCTCAAGGAGATCGTTGTAGTAGAGGATTGTCGAGGGAACACCCTGTGCTGCCCTTGCTGCTCCGACGTTGACCATGACTGCTGCAACCTGTCCGACTGCCGCGTATGCGTTCCAGAGCATGAGATCATCTGTGGTGTAGACCTTGTATCCGCTGGGGAGTGTCTCCTTCACCCTGATGACTCCGTCCTCGAGTGCCCTCTCCATGAGTGACTCGATAACGGTACCGACCGTTCCGGTCTTTCCGTTCTTCTTGACGATCGAGTAGAGCATGTTGTTGGCGTTGAGACCCTCGTATGCGAGTGCGAGGAGGTGTCCTCTCTCGAACGGACCGATCGCGTCACCCATCTCGAATGATGCTGTCTGCTCGAAGATCGCTGAAAGTGCTACACCCTGCATTGCGTTCCTGCCGACAAGTGCGACGACGTGGTTCGCCATGATGTTCCTGAGTGCGTAACCTGCACCCTCGTTGTTCTGGGGAACCTCAAGGATGAACCTTACGTTGGAACCGGTGAAGGTCATTGTCTGGGGGTATCTTCCCCATACTGCTCCCTTGACCATGTTTGCCTTGTACATCGGGATCTTGAATTCGTCGATGATTGCCTGTACTGTTGCTGCTGCGACAGATGTGAATCCAGTTGTGTACTCGATACCTGCGCGCATCCTTGCCTCAGGTACGACAACTACGAGGCTCTTTCCCTCGGATTTGACGTTGACGATTGTGTCGTCGCCGTCCTGTACCTGGACCATTTCTTTGACTGCTTTTGCAATCTTGTCTGCATTCTTGACGAGCGGGATGTCGATTTCCTTTCCCTTGATGATCGCACCGTCTCCACCCATCGAACCGGTCTTGAGAGCTTTCTCGATTCCGGCGAGGTTGACTGCGATCGTCCTCTCGGTCATAGCTGCAATTCTCTTGATTGCATTGTTGCGCAACGGACTGATTGCTTCCAGAGGAATCTGTTTAGCGATACGCTTTCCCCTGTCGTCATACAGATCTATTACGTCCTTGTATTTTGGCATTTCATACCTCCATATATTCATAAATCAGCAAAAGGGCTAACCTTTTTGCCTCCCCTTGCAATGTTTCGGTATGTTTTTGTAGAATATAAAGTAAAGTGTTTTAGGAAATTAACTATTGTTAAGATTGAAATGGCCAGATTTTGGCCGTTTATATATGGGTCCGGAAGTGGTCTGGGCCGGTCCGGAATTGATATTTAATGGTTCTTTTTTATCGAACCTATTATCAGTTCTATCACTGTTTTGGCCATCTTCCCCACAATCTCGGGCCCTCGCGCTCCGAATCCATGGTGGAGACCTCCATCCCGGGGATGATCATCCTGACCGTAGGGATGTTCACATCCTTCCTGGTGAGGTCCGCGACGACCGCACGATCGAACCCGTGATCGACCAATCTCCCCAACACCACCTCGATATCATCCCTGACGTAAGGGGTGGCGAGATTCTCCATCTCGGACAGTCTGATCTTCTTTTCACAATCGGAATACCATAATCTGTTTACGGCCTTGATCTTCTCGTAACCCATCTCCTTGGTGACCTTCACGAGATTCGCATTCACTTTCAATCCATGCTTGTGAGTGGTCCTGCTCTGAGCTACCTCTGTCAAAGCTCTGGTTGCGGCTATCACGGGATCGAGATGTGTCCCCACTCCGATGTTCAGGAGTTCGGGATCCTTGGTGGCGACATCATCGGATGATGCACCTATGGTCGGGATACCGAGATCGCTGGTGAGATCCTTCAGATGGATCTCCACACCGTTGTCCCTGAATTGTTTGAGTAACTTCCCTGGTACCGAATCCTCATCATCGATGATGACATCCGCATTGGTCCTGTCGAACGCCTCGGCGATGGACCATGCGTCCCTCTCGATAACCTCGAACATGCCGTGCAATATCGCCTCCTCGATGGTGTTACCGGAAGCGATACCGTTGGTGTGGAATCTGAACAATTGAAGATCGCCATCGGGATAGTACGGGTAGAATACGGCACATGCCGGGATCCATACCTCCTCTCCTTGGATCAGGTCGTATCCCGTGGTCCATGCTATATCTGCGGATTCGAGATTATACATCACGCGTGCGGGCAATATCAGATCATCCGGTTCGATCATCGGACCGTTGTCCCTGACCTGCTGTATCGTCCCGTACACGATCTCATCGTCATCATGCAACTCCGCACTGTATCTCTCTATGGCCTCCATGGCGGCGGATGCCATGGCCTGTTCGCGCGTAGCACCTTTCCCGTTATAGTTACCGAAGGTGCCCTTCGCCGTCCTTTTCCTATATACGGAGAACACGGGGATCCCGATGTTGTCTTTATCAGTAATATCCTCCAGAGGCTCCATCCCTGCCTTCTCCAGAAGGGGTATAGCTCTCTTCAGCGTCTCCTCGGGCGGTACCACCCTTATTCCCGTCTCTGCCGAGACCTTCGGACAACGTTCGAGTATTATCCCTGCCATCCTATCAATCCTTCAACCTCTTCTCGTAGAGATTCAGATCGGCATTCTCATTCAGTGTCTCCTCACCGATGAGGACATCCACCTCTACATTCCTCACACTGGGCATCTTCAGCAATTTGGATTGGATCATCTCGTAGATCTCATCCACATTCTTGGTGTATATCTCGCATATGACGTTATGATCGCCGAATGTCTTGTAGATGTGACCGATCTCCTCGTAATCCTTCAGCTGATCTATCACGACAGCTGTGGGAGTACCTACGATCTGCATCATGACCAAAGATTTCATGATGCCTATGCTGGCGAGATCGACGTCCATGGAGTATTTGCGGATGATCCTGTCATCCTCCATCCTCGCGACACGACGACTCACGGTCGCCTTGGATATGTTCATCTTGTTACCGATCGCACCCAATGGTGTCCTCGAATCCAACTTCAACCGTTTGAGGATCTCAACATCCTTCCTATCGATCATGTCCGCCATGCAACGTCGTTACGTTTTCATGGTATATAATACGTTAAACAATAGTTAAGTCACACACGTGTAATCAAAGAAATGGTTCGGCCCCAGCGTGTGTGGGATGGGGCCGATATGGAATATCAATCTCTCTTGGCCTTGGTGAATACCCCGTCCTTGAACTTCTCGAGGATGGGTACCATCTCGGGGATGAGATCGTAGGGGACACCTATGGCCATCTCGTCGGCCTTCATGTCCGTCCTCCTCCTGCATCCGAAGCAACCTATTGAGATGTTCGGCTTACCGGTGATGATCGGTACCGCGGTGACATCCTCGCATGCGCATTGGAACGGTGCCGTGGTGTACGTCACACGTCCATTCGCCTTATGCGTGAAGAACACCTCGAACCAGTAGATCCTCTCGGGTATGTCCACAAATATTACGACATCGGGTTTGAAATTGGCATCCTTCAGGGGACATACTATCTCGCCCTGTGTCTGGAAGGGGACATCCATTGCCGCCTCGACCATGGCCTTGGCGGCCTCCGGTGACTCGTGGAGACCTATGTTGGCATGGAACTCCCCGCTGATGACCTTCGCAGGTTTCGGTACCATGCCCAGGGTGGCCGCACCGACGTTACATGACTGCGTCTCTGCGGATAATTTGTATGAGTTACCGTTCTTCGCACTCATCACAGCTTGACAGTGAGTCATCTGTTCGGAGGGGAACTCATATCCTTCGGGATATTCCTCGTCCTTCTTCACCAACTTCACGGCCACAGGCTCGTGTCTGAGCTTGAGGATGGTCTTGAACTTCTCTGCGAATACGCTGTTATCGGACATGTCTTAAGGATGTTAATACCAGCTATAAAATCTATCCAGTGAGAACGATCCGATAGTGGGGGATGTCCCCCACCGGATCAGAGTTTGTACTGTACCTTGAGGTCGGTGAACGAGTAGACCTTCTCGGGACAGTTGAATTCGCATGCCTTGCATGCGGTACCGAGACAGAGGTCGGAACGTACGCTTATGACATGTGCTCCGCCCTCATCCGTCACGGTGAGTGCCTTCTCGGGACATCCGCGCTGACATTTCCTGCATCCGGTACATCCTTCGAAAGTGCCTCTCATGATCATACCGACGGGATCCAATGTGTGCACTCCCGCTCCGACGTTCGGTATATCTGATTTGACGATCCTCTTGCATATCTTCGGAGGCACTATGTCCGGCAACGGCGGGAATCCGGATGCTACCATCATCTCGTTGTACATCTCGTACGGCATACCCTCGTCCCAATATGCGAGCTCGAGGACGTACATATCCTCGAATTTCTGGTTACCGGCAAACATTATGTGGTTGGCGGATATGGAGTTGGCCACATCCTGCATCATATCGAGGGCACCATCCGATTTGAGGAGATCGTGGGCCATCATCAACGATGTGTTACCGAGTTGATATGCCTCGTCCAACACACGGGGGATCATACCGCAGTACTGTGCCTTCAGCGGATCAACGTATGTTCCCGACGCTCCGGCCATGTACATGACCTTCACATCAGCATCCGATAATCCGACCTCATACATCAGTGTCCTGTGTCCCGCACGGATCGCACCCATGGCCTTACCGGCCTCGCGTACATCGCTGGGGGAAATGGTGACACCATCCACGAGATGGATCCTGTTGTCCGGGGTACTGATGCCGGGAAGTGTTATCACACCGGATCTGAGACCCTCCGAGATACATGAGACCGTTCCCGTACCCGTGATACCTTTCGCCTTGTAATCCAACACCCTCACCGTGTTACCGGTGACCGGATCCACCTTGGCCGTCACAACAGGGACAAGATGGTCGTCGAGGACCACGTTCTCCCATGTGCCGTCCTTCATTATGTTGACATCGGATATCGCACGCGGTGATGCGAGCACTCCCTGTTCTATGGACTGTCCTTCCATGGCCGGACCCGCCGCTGCGGAACCGGAATAGAGTTCACCGTCCACATAGAGGCCCATCTCGGCGTTCGTACCGTAATCGGTGACCATACAGACCTCCTTCCTGTCCAACATACCGGATTTGATTATCATGGCCAAGGCATCGGCACCGATCTCGTGTCTTATGGCCGGGGGTATGAGCACCTCGATCTCGGGATCTATACCTATCAATCCGATATCGCCCGCGGTGGTGGTGTGGGCCTTCCTGGAAGGCGGTGTTATCCCGAGACTCTTGATCTTGTTCTCGCCTGCGAACGCCAGATCCCTGACCTCGATATCCTCGAACAGGGACAGTTGGATAGGATTACCGCATACCGAGATCTTCTTCAGATCGGCGAGCTTCTCCTTTCCGAAGAGACTTATGAGATCGTACACGGTCTGTGCGATGATGTTGTGTGTGATCGCCCTTCCGGAACTCATCCAGAAATGCATGTGATCCATGATGTTCGCACCCGGGAGCGGATGCCTTACGGTTATCGCCGTATCGATGATCTTAGCACCTTTGTCTAAATCGACAAGATGGGCTCTGAACCCGCTCGTACCGAGGTCGAGTGCTATTCCGTATGCCATAATAAATCCTCATCCGATGCATTGGATTGCTGAGTATAAAATGGCCTTGCTGGGGATGTTGGATGTTGTAGAAGTGTGGGGGCCGAAACCCCCTGATTAATCTGTTTGTGAAGCTACACTCAGAGTGACTTGACGGACTCGACAAGTGCTTTGAGGTTCGCGCCGGGGATAAGAGCTGAGAGTCCGCATCCGGGTGAGACTACGTTGAATCCTGCCTCTGCGATCCTCTTTCCTGCTGCCGCACAGTCCTCGGGTGTTCCCTGGAGCAAGGGTGAGACGACACCGACGTTTCCGACGAGTGCTGCACGTCCACCGACGATCTTGACTGCCTCTGCGGAGTCGACCTTCTCCTCGATCGAGAGTCCGGTGACGCCTGTGTCGATCATGTGACCGAGGATGGGCTTCGTGTCTCCACAGATGTGGAGGACTGTGTCGCATCCCTTCGTTGCTGCGAGTGATGCCTTGACGTATGATCCCGCATACTCTGTGAACATGTCGGGTGACAGAAGATCCGTCGATGCTGAAGGCTCGGACATCTGGATGATGTCTGCTCCTGCATCGGAAAGTGCCTGGCAGTATGCCTTGACGATAGGGTTGACCGCGTCGACCCACTCTTTGACCTTGTCGGGCTCCATCATGATTCCGAAGACGAGGTTCTCGGTCGAGACGAGGTGACCTGCGAGTGTGAAAGGACCTGTGTTACCTGCGATGACTGCGTAGTCCTTTCCGTATTTCTCTTTCATGAGCTTCGTTGCCTCGATGATGACTGCGGGCCTTCCTGTCTTGAGGAACTCCTCGGGAGCCATGAGGTTGGGCTCATCGTATTCGCCGGACATGGGGTCGAATTTGAAGGGGTGTGCCTTAAGCATAGGTGTCCTGTCCTTCTTTCCGGGATCGACCTTGCATCCGAGTGCCTCTGCCTCTGCCGTAAGACAGAATGAGGACCTTACTGCCTCGAATCCGAAGACAGTTGCCTGTGCTGCTCCGAGCTCGCACATCAGTTTTGCGTCTGAGTGTGCCTCGGGCCAGTAGATGTTGAGTGCATCCATCTGGTCGATGGTTGCTGACTGTGTGAAGACTGCGACTGGGGGTCTGTCCAGCTTCTCCTGTTTCATTGCTGCGAGTACTCTCTCTCTTGGTGTCATTGCCATGATAAGTCTCCTCTGTCGAGAGGATATGCGTACAGTTATAAAAAGTAAAGGGAGGTTGTAAAGTGTTTATCGAATGCGTTTCTCGCCAACGTTCATTCCCTTTCGGGAGGGTCCCCGATCGCTCTGGAAATTATCTCCACATAGTTCACGGTACCCATGAGTCCCTCGTCGGTATAGTCGCCTATACCGCCCTCGGATGCCATGTATGTCTTCACCTTGGATGACGTGACGATGTTCCTAGCACCGGCCGCTTTCAGCTTGTTCTCGAGATATGATTCCAGACTGCGTCTGGCGGAGGATATCGCCGATCCCAACTGTACGTGATATGAGGAACCCAGGAACGGGACCGTGGTAAGGAACTTGTAGTCCGGTGTGGGAATGACGTTACCTGATAAGGATTCGCTGATCTTACTGCAGACGGCACCTATCGCATTCCCCACATCGTTGTTCTCCGGGAATATGACCTCGGCACCCAATCTCTCTCCGATATCCTCCATCATGTACTTCGACGGTGCACCCACACCGACCACCGGTATGCTGAAGCTCGGCCTCATGTTCATGGTCGATTCTCCATGATGCAACGTCAGCATCCTCCTCAGAAGGAGTTCGGATCCCTTGTCCCTCCAGTCCAACATCTGATCGTCGAGCATCTTGCTCATTATCGCTTCGGCCACCTGTTCCTTGACCTCATCGAAGATGTAACGGGAGACCTGTCTCTCGGTCATTCCCAATTTCTCACCCACGGCGTGGATACCTGCCCTCGATCCGTCCTTGTTGCCGAGTTTGAAGGACCCGTCGTAGACCATTATGTCCGTAGGAGTTAGCGAGGACAGGATCAATGCTCCTTTCGTGACCAACGAGCGGAGCTCGTCATCGATCACCCATAATCCCTCGACCTCGTTCTTCACCTCCATATCGGAGAGTGGGCCCTTACCTACAACGGAATCGTACACCCTCTGCTCCTTCTCGGTGAGCACTTGGACACTGTAGTCATCCACGGCCTCGTAGTAATCGTAGATGTCGGAGTGCATTATCTTCCCGACGACCTCGGGATGTTTCTCGGATAATCTGCACAATGGCTGTACCCTCTCCGGTCCGATCAATATGTCGTTACCGTCGATCCTTATCCTGGAATCCCCACCCAAAGCCACGGTGTACATGTCCACGGCCTTCACACGGGTCCTCCATCTTCCGACGGATGCACCGTTGAATTGGATCTGCGGGAATCCCGAATCCATGATCGCGATATCCGTGGATGTACCGCCGATATCGACGATGACACAATCCTCGCAACCCGAGAGCACCTTACCTCCCATGGAACTCGCCGCGGGTCCGGAGAGGATGGTCTCCACGGGGTATAATCTGGCCTGTTCCAAGGTCATGACGGAACCGTCACCCTTGTACGCCATGATGGGTGCATCGATGCCTTTCTTCCTGAAGGTCGCTTCGACATCATCGAAGAATTTACTGACCACAGGTATCAACTTGGCATTCAGGACAGCGGTCTCCGCCCTGATATCGATACCGAGCACGGCGGAGAGTTCGTGTCCCGCAACCGTCGGCAATCCCGTATAGGATGATGCCAACTCCTTCACCTTCTTCTCCTGGGAGGGATTCATGTTGGCGAACAGTCCCGATATCGCTATCGCGTCCACCTCGCCCTTCATGCTATCCAATGCGGCCAACACCTCATCCTTGCTCATGGATGCGATCTGTCTTCCTTTGCTGTCGCATCCACCCTTGATGATGACCTGCTTCTTCTCACCGAAATTGACCTCCTCTATGGGATTCCATCCTATCAGGATGAGACCGACCTCCCCACCGCTCCCCTCGAGGATCGAGTTGGTGGCCAACGTGGTCGATATCCCTACCAAGGAGATGTCCGACGGTCTGATATCAGTGGATCTGAAGACCGCATCGACGGCGTTGTACAATCCTATGGACAGATCCTGATGTGTAGTAGGAGATTTCTTCTTCGCCACTACGGAATAATCATCGAGATCGACGATCACGGCATCGGTGAACGTACCTCCGGTGTCGATACCGAGCCCATATCTCGCGACGGATGCCTGCTCATCATCCTCCGAATAGGTATCGGGTTCGATCAGACCCTCTCCTTCGACCAATTTACCGAGATATCCGGATACCTTCTCCCTCTTCTTCGTCTCCGCGTTGTATCTTGTGGATTGGAAGTAAACGTAGTAGTTGTTACCGGATTTCTTCACTTCGAAGCATTTCCTGCCTGCTTCCTTCTCTCTCTTGATCCAATCCTGGACCCATTGATCGAATTCAGACTGTTTCATGCTCTACGTATCGCCGCATACCGTATAATAATGAGAGGTATCCGAGAACATACCGTATAACATATCACACGTGAAGCATGATCGAAGAGTACACAAAAGAATAATTCCCAAAAGGGAAGAAAAGGTTTGAGGGAAAGTGGTTCTGACCTTGTTGTGCGCTTAGATTCCGAGGAATGCAGCTGCAACGTGTGAGGCCTCGACTGCGTCGTAGGACCATCCGTCTGCACCGATCTGGTCAGCGAACTCTTTCGAGGTTGCTCCGCCACCGATCATTGTCTTGATCTTTCCTTTGAGTCCCTCTTCTGCGAGCATCTTCTCGCACTCTTTCATTCCTGCGAGTGTAGGTGTCATGAGTGTGGACTCTGCAATGATCTGTGCGTCCTCTGCCTTTGCCTTCTCGACGATATCCTTGATCGGGATATCCTTACCCAAGTCGAAGATCGTGAGTCCGAGACCTGTGAGCATGGCCTTCACGATGTTCTTTCCGATGTCGTGGACATCTCCCTCAACGACTGCAAGGACGACCTTTCCTTTTGTCTCTCCGCCTTCTCCCTGAAGCATAGGGAGGACGAGGTTGAGTCCCATGTAGAGTGTGTTGGCTGAAAGGAGGACCTGAGGAAGGAAGTACTGCTTTGCTGCGTACTTGTCTCCGACGATACCCATAGCTTTCGAAAGTCCGTTGAAGATGATGTCCTTTGCGTCGTGTCCTGCATCGAGACATTTCTGTGTTGCGTCCTTTCCTTCTTTGATCTTACCCTTTACGACAATGTCGATAAGTGCGTCCATTTCTGCGCTCATTTCTATTCCTCCGTCCTTTGCAAGACGATGGATGATGATTCTCATCTAACGATATAAAGGGTTTGATGGATGGATTATATGTCCACAACTTATATTACGCGCGTATATTAAGAGCGTATTTAAAACTATCTGTCTTAATGCCGTTAACCCATCATATCTCTAGGTTATTGACGTCCCCCAATTTACCCAAAGGCAATATCCCGAACTCGGTCACGCCGTAGATGTCCGCATCGGATACATCCGCTGCCTTGCAGGCAGGGGACATGAACGTATCCGCACCCGCCAATGCGAGATCGGAACCAGAGGACAACGGAGAGAACGGAGGGATCACGATTATCCCGTCCTTCCTCAGATGTAAGAAACATTGTACCTTCATCCCTCCGGAGATCGCACCGGGCACCTTCACCGAAGGATGCTCATGTCCTATGATCACGGGACGTTTCCCGGAATCCACATGTCCGTGCTCCATCCTGAATCCGCACATATCTACATAATCGACCGCCATCAATCCGGTATCCTGTAATATGTTCTGAAGGAAGTTATCATGATTCCCTTTGATCACTATCACATCGGAGGCGTTCATCAGGAGTTCGATTATCCTGCGCACTTCCTCCTTCCCTTCGTATCTCGTCCTCTTGAAATCATGCTTGATGTCACCGAGCAGGACGATGCGTTTCGGCTCGTACTTACATATTATAAGATTGAGTTCTTCTCTTATGGATTCCGTATTGATACGGGGGATGAACATACCATCCTCCTCCAATGCCTTCTCGTAACCTAGATGGAGATCCCCCAATACGACGGTCGGTCCGTCGTCGAGGAGAAGACACCTCTCCTTCGTGACCCTCACACCGGGCATGATCTCCATGGAATCCATGACCCGTGTAACGTACAGGACCGATAAAAGATATTTTAGTGGAATCGTACATCAGGTCTTCGATGATAGAGCACACATTCCTGATCGCGAAGGGGATCGGAAAGGGCAAGGAGAGTAAACTCTGGTCCTCCGGTATCGGCACCTGGAACGATTTCATAGAATCCGATGAGATCCCCGGGATCAAGGAGTCAAAGAAGAAGGAATGTGACCTGTTGTTCTCGGAAGCGTATGAGTTGTTGGATGATCATGATTGCTATGGTCTCGGCGAGATGCTCCCGCCGGGTGAACAATGGAGACTCTACGGCAGATTCCGTGACGATGCCGCTTATTTGGATATAGAGACCGACGGTCTCGAGAGGGATTCCACGGTGACTGTGGTCACCGTTCACAGAAAAGATAGAACGACGACACTCACCCACGGAAGGGACCTTGATGCCGAAACACTCTCGGATGCATTGGAAGGCAGCGAGATGTTGGTGACGTTCAACGGAAGATGCTTCGATGTACCCGTGTTGAGGAACAGCTTCCCTACGATAGATTTCGACATGCCCCATTTCGACCTGAGGTTCGGTTGCAAGAGGGCGGGATTCGTAGGGGGCCTCAAGAAGGTCGAGGTGGAACTCGGATTGAAAAGATCCGATGACATCTCCGATATCGACGGGAAGGAAGCTGTGCATCTGTGGAAGCTATGGGAGAAGAGGGGTGACACGGAGGCGTTGCGTCTGCTGACTGAATACAACCGTGCGGATACCGTCAATCTCGTCAACGTCGCCGAGGAGACATACGATAGGTTGGTGAGACAACATGGCTTCTGATCCCATCAAGAGACTCACCTCGGATGCGATGAAAGCGGCCAAGATGATACGTGATGCCAAGGACATACTGATCGTAGCTCATATCGATGCGGATGGCATCACATCCGCGGCCATAGCATCGAAGACATGCGAACGTCTCGGTAAGGATTACGATGTGTTGTTCGCGAACAAGATGGATGGCGACACCATCCACACGATAAACACGACCGATAAGGATACGGTATGGATCGTCGACCTCGGAAGCGGTTACCTTTCAGATTATACAAGGGACAATATCGTGGTGTCCGACCATCACGTCCCCGATCCCAAATGGCGCAGGGGACAGGTGACACTCGATAATTTCCATGAGATCGAACATGTGAACTGTCACACGTACGGAATGGATGGATCCACGGAAGCATGCGGTGCGACCACCACATATCTCGTATCCAAATCCATCGATCCATCCAACATTGATCTCGCATATCTCGGAGTTATAGGTGCATGCGGGGATCTCCAGGATCGTAACGAATCAGGATTGATTGGTGTGAACCGTGTAGTATTGGAGGATGCCATGAACAACGGCGATGTGATCACCGAGAGGGATCTCAGACTGTTCGGAAGAGCGAGCAGACCCTTGGTACAGTTCATACAATACAGCAACGACCCCAATCTCGAAGGATTGACCGATGATCATCACGCATGTCAGAGGTTCTACGAGGATCTCGGCATACCCCTCACCGAGAACGGTACCAACCGCAAATGGTTGGATCTCTCGTCTGAAGAGAGACAGAAGGTACGTGAAGCGCTCAAGAAGCATATCAGACCGTGTGATGAATGGATACTTATCGGTGAGACGTACACACTCCCCGGATTCCCGTTGACTGGAGGTCTCAGGGATGCGAAGGAATTCGCCACGTCACTCAACTCATGCGGAAGATACGATGATGCACCTACGGGCGTGAAGATCTGTTTCGGTGAACAATCAGCCATGGCCGATGCGGAGAGGAATCGTGCGGAGCACAGGAAGAACATCTCATCCGCATTGCAATATGTGAAACAGAACAATCTGATCCAGAAGAGAAGGTTCATACAGTACTTCGATGCGGGCGATTCCATCAAGGATACAGTCGTAGGGATAGTCGCAGGGATGATATTGAGCACCGAAGGATTCGATCGCATGATGCCGATAATCGCATTCGCCAAAGCGGACGATGGAATCAAGGTATCCGCGAGGGCCGATCGTTCGTTGGGCGAGAGGGGGTTGAACCTCTCCGTCATCATGAACAAGGCCGCAGAATTGGTAGGCGGATTCGGTGGCGGGCACAACGTGGCCGCAGGTGCCACCATACCGATAGGTCAGGAGGACCAGTTCCTCGACATAGTCGAGGACATGGTCGCATCCCAACTCATTTGAGAAGTGTGAGCAAGATCGCTTTCTGTGCGTGGAGCCTGTTCTCCGCCTCATCGAACACCACACTGTGCGGGCCCTCGATGACATCATCCGTTATCTCCTGTCCGCGGTGGCAGGGGAGACAGTGCATCACGATACAATCGGGCTTGGCGATATCCAACAGCTCCTGGTTGATCTGATATTTCTTGAATATCTTCACTGCGACCTCCTCGGATGTGTTGTCACCCATGGAG
>R20__coassemble_1086_pt1 | contig 16742 bp, 11 predicted proteins | sample R20__metabat2_low_PE_015 | metagenome-assembled genome bin R20
AGGACGGGCTTCTCGCTCGAAATGATACATACCACATAAACAATGCGTTAGAGTTACAAAGGTAGGGGCCTAAGACAGGGTGGGCGCATGGATAGCAGAAGAATAACGGCGATCCTGTCGGTTCTCATGTTGTCCTTCGTGGGCATATCGGTGCCATTCGGTACCGATGTGTCCGGCGAGAATCAGGGCACGGTCTCATCTGATGGGATAGTCATCACCTACATCGATTCGGTGAAGGAGGGTAACGGCATCATGTCTGTCTCCTTCTCCATCGATACCGATGACGAGTTCACCATCTCAATAGACGGAAATAAGTCCGCTCCGATCAATGTCAATGAGGGGAGGTTAGCCATCTCTGCATTAACAGAAGGTAAACATTCCCTCACGGTGGAGTGTGGCGACAAGGTATGGAATCTCACCATGGTCGTATCGGAAGTCATCCATGCGACCGGTATCGATATCGATCCATCATCCGTATCTATGATCGTCGGTGGGGCATATACTCTGAAGGCAACGATACTTCCGATAGACGCCGTGGAGAAGGACATCATATGGACGACATCTAATTCATCGGTGGCTACCGTATCAGAGGGTGTCGTGATCGCTGTCTCGGCAGGGACGGCCATGATCGCCGCATCTGTCGGAACCGTCTCGGACACCTGCGTGGTATCTGTCAATGAACCTCCGCATGTCCATAGTTGGGGTAGCGGAACGGTTACCAAAGTGGCCACCTGTACCGAATCTGGTATTAGGACATTCACTTGTTCCTGCGGAGAAACGAGGACAGAGACCATCCTGGCCACAGGTCATCAATGGTCTGGATGGACGATAGCCAAGGAAGCTACGACATCAGAGGACGGTCTCAAAGAACGTTCCTGTTCAGCATGTGGTCAGAAGGAGCAGCAATCTATCTCCCGTACCGGTCATACACACTCTTGGGATTCGGGAACGGTTACCAAAGTGGCCACCTGTACCGAATCTGGTATTAGGACATTCACTTGTTCCTGCGGAGAAACGAGGACAGAGACCATCCTGGCCACAGGTCATCAATGGTCTGGATGGACGATAGCCAAGGAAGCTACGACGTCAGAGGACGGTCTCAAAGAACGTTCCTGTTCAGCGTGTGGTCAGAAAGAGACGTCGTCGATAGCCAAGATCGTAATCATCGATAACGACGATGGTACGAAGACCAAGACCGAGGAAGAGTCGGACGGTACCGTGGTACATACGACAACGGGGTCCGAGGATGGTTCCACCAAGGTGGAGAAGACCAGAGAGGATGTCGATGGAAGCGGTAACCGCGTGACCACGAGTTCATCTGAGATTATCGACAAGGATGGTAACAGTGTAAGTTCCGAGAAGAGGGTCGAAGCGGAATCCGTCGATGGTAACGCAAAATCATCTACAAAGGTCGTCGACGGTGCCGACAAGGCAGATATTATCACGGTCATGAAGATTGATCCTGACATCTCAACCGTATCCAAGGAGAGGATCGAGCAAGCGATCGTCATCCAGGAGAAGGTATCCGAGGAGATAGGTAAGGATGTAAAGGAACAGACCAAGACGATCCTGGTCGAATCCACAGCATCTGATGCAGTGTTCACGGTGGCCCAGGATGCGGTCAAGGTCGCATCCGACTCTGGTTCCAGTCTCAAGGTGGCATCAACAAAAGGTTCTGTGGCGGTATCCGACCAGGTTCTATCCAACATCTCGAAGGAAGGGGAGATAACCATCTCCATAACCGAGGCGAAGGACAGGGATATGAGCGATTCGCAGAAGACCGCAGTCGCCGGAGGAGTCGTCGTCGATGTGAAGATTCTGACCGATGGTAAGGATCTGGGCAAGGTTCTGGGTGGGACCATAACCATCACCATTAAACACACTCCCGCAGTAGGAAAGGTCGCTGTGGCGTACTATGTCGATGACAACGGTGTCAGAGAGAAGATGCAGGGTCTTGTCTACGACTCCGATGCAGGGGAGGTGTCCTTCGAGACCACACACTGTTCGTTGTACGTTGTCGTTGATGAGGGTGACGATTCCAATAATTCGGATGTGAACAATGCCCTGTTGTACGCAGGGGCTGGCATCATTATTCTGATCGCCATATTGTCAGTGGCACTCGTCATCAAGAGGAGGCCCTAAACATCTTAACAACGAGGGGGAAACCCCTCTTTTATAGAATCGGAAAGGAGGAATCCGATTGCACTATATAAGGAAGATTAAGAAACCAAAGGATGGCAATGACAATCATATTCTTCAGGTATGTTCATCGTCTAAGGTGTTACCATTCGTTTTAGCAATGTGCCTGTCATTCATCATGCTCACAGGAGCATTCGTCCTTTCCGATGAAAGTTCTGCTCAGGTATATGATGACGTTTCTGTGTACGTTGAGGACGAGTACGGAGATTATGAGAAGACGATTGTAAGTAACGTATCGACTGTGAAGGGTGCCATTGAGACGGCGTTGAAGCAGTTGGAGATGGATTGGAAATACAATTCAGAGAACAAATTTATCTCCGTCGATGGGAGGGAATTGAGCGACGGATATTACTGGAGGATTCATCAATGGCTTCCTCTCGGTACACCAGGTTGGGGAATAATGAGTTACGATTCAAACTCCAACAGCTACATGCAGACCGGATGTTCATATTGCCTCCACATCAGTACGCTCAGCAATGTAGATGGATCGAATGTCTACAGTTCTCCAGATTTTCAGCCGGAATCCCAGGGGTATGTGTTCATCAAATTTGCCAACGGGTTCGATTTGAACGATGCTAGGATTCAAGATGTGTTTACGTCAGAGGTTAGGATGCAAGGTTTCTGGTTATCTGGTCGTGGTTCAACCATGGCGGAGGTGCTGGAGGATGCCGTGTCATCGCAGAATATGGACATCAATCTGATTTCAGGAGTGGACGCTAACGGTAACATCCTACGTGGATGGATAAGTAGTATGTTTGGCCTTGGTGATGTCAAGCAGGGTGATGGAACATGGTCATATTGGAGCCAATGGATGTGGCTGAATCATAGTTGGAGTTATAATGAGTGGACTATGGGATATTATGATCCAGCGGTCTACAAGTATCTTGAATGCATCTACATCATATCAACACCAGATCCTTACGCGAGTGGATACGCTATCGACAAGGGAGGGACAGATCCAAACCCCGATACGGATCAGATCGTCTGTATCAGCAACTACAACAAGGTCACTTTCAAATCCGATGGTAAGATAGTAGCGACGCAGACCGTGAAATACGGTAACACGGTTGATCTTTCGAGTGTACCTACTCCTCAGGCGCCCGCAGGCAAGACATTCATCGGTTGGGGCGACGTGATGACGCCTATCACGAAGGACACGGTCTTCAATGCACAGTTCGAAGGTTCGGGACAGCAATTCACGGTACGTTATTATGATGAATCCAAGAAAGTGCTCCTCTACACCGAGAAGGTGGATGCAGGTTCATCCGCCAAATATAGTGGTCAACCATCCAAACAGGACGATGACCAGTATACATACAAGTTCAAAGGTTGGAGCTCCGACCTTACCAATATCGCCTCGGATGTCGACGTCACACCTGTATACGAGAAGGTCGCGAAGACCAGCCATACCCATAGTTGGGGCAGTGGCACGATCACTAAGGATGCCACCTGTACGCAATCGGGCATCAGGACATACACATGTTCATGTGGTCAGACGAAGACCGAGAGCATCTCGGCGACAGGACATCAATACTCTGATTATGTGGTGACCACACAGCCTAAATGTACGGAACCGGGTGTGAAGACATCCACATGTTACAAGTGTGGAGATGCCAAGACGCAACCGATATCGGCGACTGGCCACCAATATTCCGATTGGGTCGTCAAGACGAAGGCTAAATGCGAAGAACCTGGAAGTAAGACATCCACATGTTCTAAATGCGGTGATGTGAGGACAGAGGGTATTCCGGCTACAGGGCATACGTGGTCCGAATGGTCTGTCAAGAAACAGGCCACATGTACAGAACAGGGAAGTAAGGAATCCAAATGTTCCGAGTGTTCCAAGATCAAGACAGAGAGCATCCCGGCAACGGGTCACACATGGTCAGAATGGATCGTAAGCAAAGATCCCACACCTGATGCTGATGGTCTGAAATATCGTACATGTTCCAAATGCGACGATGTCCATTGGTCCAAGGTCATATATAAAGGGACAGAAAAGATAGACATCACGGGCGATTCATCCACTACCACGGTTGTGCCTGAGGGGGATTCATGGAACGCGGAATCCAAGATAAGGTCCGATACCACCGAGTCCGACGGTAAGACCATGGCGGTTGTGAGTTCGGACTCGATCCTCCAGGCGATCGAGCAGTTGATCATGGTCGACGACGGTTCATCCAAGATCTCCGTGACCATATCGATCGAGATAGAGACCAACGATACCAAGAATACGGTGCTACTGATTTCGTCCGATGATATCAACAGACTCTCGGAGGCCGGAGATTATGTGATGAGATACACGACCGGTTTGTGCACCATGGACATCAGTTCCAAGATACTCTCCAATGTCGGTGACGGAGGTATATCGCTGTCGTTCGATAACGATGTACAGGATGTCGTCAAGGAGTATTCCAACGTGAAGAACGGACGGGCATTCGATATAACGATGACCTCCGGGGATTCCAGGATCCATGAATTGGGCGATGATGTCTCTGTATCTGTTCCGTACACTCTCAACGGTGTCGAACCTGGTGATGTATCGGTATGGTATATCGGAGAGTCCGGATTGGAGAAGGTGGATGCCTCCTACGATGTCGAGACAGGCATGGTGACCTTCGTCACCGATCACTTCTCACAGTGGGTGATAGGTGTCCAGAGTGACAGTGATGATGGGTCGTCGAATGGTGACAATACCACACTCTTTGCCATCATCGGTATCGTCGCTGTCGTCGTTATCGCATCCGTCGCAGTGTTCATCAAGAGAAGGTGAACGTAAGGTATGAATGCCACGACGATCAAATTCCTGTCTGCCACGGTGATAGCGATCATGGTGGTCGCTTCCGTACCATTCATAGGGTTCACTGTGGATGCTACTGATAGCAAACAAGGCGTCATGCTCGATTTCGCATATTACAATGTGGAGTGGGTACCGTTCGAATTCACCGAAGGTATGACGGGACTCGACGCTCTGGAGAGGACATGTTCTGAGAAGGGATATCAGATCGAGTTCGATGATGACGGTTCCGTCTATTCGGTGAATAACGTCCCTCGGTTGATGAATGTGGACTGGGGGATGTATGTCCTCGTTGATGACGGCAGCTCAATGTCTTGGACGGAGATCACTGACCCGTCCTCCTACATCATCGCTGATGAGAGGATAATCTCGTGGGCGAGGACCGGGACAGGCAGTGAGATGATGCCTGCCGCCGATTCCACCGGAATCACATATTACAGTTATGCGACATCCGGGATGAACCGTTCCGGGGAGCAACTGAAGGTGGCGACATTGGCACCATCCGTCACGGAGACAGTCTGTGCCATCGGCGGATATGAGTACATCATCGCCACGGACAGGTATAGCGATTATCCGAACAAGTTACTCAAGGCCAGACAGGAGGGGGAGATCAAGGAGGTAGGCGGATATACGGATCCTAACTTCGAACTCATCGTTGCGGATCGTCCTGATATAGTCTTCCTAGACGGCGGAACCAGCGAGCACGTCACCATGGCCGATAAGTTACGTAAGGCGGGAGTCAATTGTGTCGTACTGTACGAAGCGGTCGATACGGACAGTCTTCTGAAGAATCTGTGGATATGTGCATCCGCACTCGGTTTCCCCGAGAACGGGAATGCGTACATCAAGGATGTGAAGGAAGCCATCAACAACATCTGTCGCATCCCGGATCTCACGGGGAAGACAGTCTTTGTGTCTCTGGGAGTGAGTGATTCACCTTATACGGCGGGTTCGGGGACATATGTAACGAGTATGATCGAATCATTGGGTGCCGTGAACATCTTCTCCGATTCCAGTTCATGGTTCATGGTGGACAAGGAGGCTGTGTATGATAGACAGCCGGACGTGATCATCATAATCTACGATCTGGAGGAGATAAAGACACAGAGGCAATACCGTTCTCTCTTGAGCGAACTGAATGATGTCTGGAAGCGTACGCCCGCATTCCAGAACGGGAACGTCTACGTGTTCTCAGGGGATGCAGCGAGCCTTCTGTCCAGGCCGGGTGCGAGATTACCGGAGGCATTGGAACTCATGGCGAAGATATTGGATCCTGATGCATTCGTGGCAGCGGATCCCACTGATACGATTGGTGTAAAGTATTACAATAATGGGTACAACGACGGTGACAACGGGTATCTGACATATGTGAAAGCGAAGGGGTTGATGGGATGGCAAAAGGATTGACGTTGTTCATTTTCATGTGCATCCTCGCGATGGTCTTCCTGCCGGGTGTCTCGGCGACATCAGAAGATGTAACCGAGGATAGGTTACTCATCGATCATGGCAACGGGGACATCGCATGGTACGATGTCGTCCCCGGTGATACGTACAGGGATGTGTTGCAACTCTCCGTTCCAGGTCTGAATATCATATATTCGTCGTTCGAGGATGATACTGCCGTGGTATCCATAGAAGGGATGGGTAACACAGAACTCTGTTCATGGAGATTGTATCTGTGGGATGAGGTCGTATGGGCTATACAGCCTATGGATGTGGACATGCCGTACTATTCGGGTTGTTTTGCATTGGGATATTATCCCGAGGATTCGATAGTTCCCGTCGCCAATCCTGATTATCCCACGGTATGGACCTCCTATCGTGGAGATTCCTCATCCAGTGGCATCAGTGATTCGTACGGACCGGATACCGTGGCCAAACCATTGGAATGGTACAACACATATGCTGGTGCGGTAGATTGTTCCATCCTCTATGCGGACGGCATGATCTACCATACAGTCTCCGGACTCTACGGTAGCGTAGGCATGGATAGTCTGGCATGGCTGTATTGTCTGGATCCGGTCAACAAGGAGGTCGCATGGTCCGTCAGCTATTCGGATTCGGGGAACATCGAGATCGTGACTCCGGTGATCATCGGAGACATGATCGTTCTATTTTCCGGCAATTGGCATATCTACTGTTTCGACAGATTGACCGGTGAACCGTTGGCCGAGATGGTACCAACGGGCACGCAACCTGATAAGTGCAGTAAGGTGAGGACGACAGAATATGACACATACAAGGCCGATCCCACCGTATCCCATGACAGAATCCATGTTTCGGCAGGTCCGACCAACGCCGTCTATAATTCGGGAGCACTCTATTTCGGAACGTCCGATGGAATCATGAGGTGTTACACAATCGACAGGGAACACGGCTTCACGAAGGTCTGGGAGAGCACACCCGATGATGATGTGAGGGGATGTTTCTACTACTATCCACCATGCATCACATATTGTGACGGCAAACGTGTGGTTCTTCACGGTAATTATGCAGGACATCTGATATGTGCCGATGCGACCACCGGAGAGATCCTCTGGTCTAAGGAGATAACGGATTCGAAGGGGAACAGGGCAGGAGCCGTCACATCCATATCGATGTGTGAGGGCGAGAGGGCTCTAATCTGTTTCTCGGACGGAGGGATGACCGCATCCAGCGGAGGGATGGCACTGATATCCTTGGATGGGACGATTATATGGGAGAACGATTACCTTGGTAGCAAGCCTGCGGTGTATGGGGATAGGGCATACGTCTACATCTCATACACGCATAATGGTGCCAACACCATAAGGGATCATGACACCGGCAGGGATGTCGAATTGGTCAGCGGATACTATTCCTTATGGGTGGATGACTGCAGTCTCTGTTGGGTACAGGATACCGAGGCCGTATGCGGAGGAGGCATCACATACTGCGACGGCAGGATATACGGTATGGATTACTCCCCGGGTTCCGAGGGTTCTCTCGGAGGATGGGTCTGGTGCATAGATTCCGATACTGGGGATGTGGTCTGGAAGGCGAAGGTTACGCCGTATGCAGGTACCGCATACAGTATGTGCACGCCAACCGTAGTCGACGGGAAAGTCATCGTGGGGAATGATTACGGAGCGATCTACATCATATCGGAGATACCGGGTGTGGAACGTTCCTCTAGTGAAAGGATAGATTATGATTCTCAGGGGCTCACGCATTGGTCGTGGCTCTTGATCTTCGCGGCCTCCGCTCTCGTAGGAGTGACCGCTTTTGTATTGTACAGGAGGGCTTGATTTGGAGGATGAACGGCCTTTAAGGAGATTCATACGCACGCTCGCGAAGGGCGTCAGAGCAATGAACGACAGCATGGTGGATGTGGATGACGACAGGAGCGAGATCGGCATCAAGAGGAAGCGTTTCAGGATAATACTGGTGGCGGGACTATGTTTCATGGTAATCATGTTCCTAATATCCATATCGATATCTTCAGGTGGCATCATACCGATAAACGAGGCATTATCCTCCTTGATATCGGCGATACAGAAGGGCGGGGAGGATCTGAACACTGAGGAGCTGTATGTATTCGCATCCAGGCTTCCGAGGGTGGTGGCCGCCATAGGCGTGGGCGCAGGATTGGCCATCGCAGGATGTATGTTCCAGGCACTCATCAGGAATCCTCTGGTGGATCCATACATCACAGGAGTATCATCCGGAGCGGGATGTATAGCGGTGGCCGCATCGACGGCGATAGCATCCTTCTCGTTCCTTTCCGGATACAGTGCGTACATCATACCTATCGGAGCGATCATAGGTGGTCTGATAGCATTCGGTATAACGTTGTTCGTTGCCGAGGCGGCAGGTGGCTCGGCCACCAATTACATCCTGTCGGGAGTGATCGTAGGATTTGCCTTCTCATCACTGCAGACGGTGTTCCTATCATTGAACAAGGATAACATAACCAACATCATGTGGTGGTTGTACGGCTCCTTCGGTAACATCTCGTGGGAGAATGCCTTCCTGGTGCTGGTCCCTGCCATGGGGATATCGTTGATATCCATGTTGTGGGCCCGTGAGTTCAACCTCTTCATGTCGGGAGAGGAGCAAGCAAGATTGCTTGGTATGAACGTCCGTAAGTTCAAGGCTATAATGATGGTCATAGCATCCGTTCTGACATCGGTATGTGTCGCATTCGTCGGTATCATCGGATTCGTGGGGTTGATTGTGCCACATGCATGCCGTATGTTGCTTGGCGGGGATCACCGTCTGATAATGCCTGCATCCATCGTATTGGGCGCATGTCTAATGCTATTCGCAGACATCATCGCCAGAGTGGTGATATCTCCGTTGGAGCTCCCTGTGGGTGCTGTCACAGCCCTCATCGGTACGCCGATATTCGCTTACATGCTCATAGCGAGGGGGCGCGAATATGACGGATGAGATGTTGGGTATCAAAGATCTTCGTATAAGATTCGACGATTTCGAGGCTCTTCACGGTATAACGTTCTCGATGCCGAAGGGGAAGTTGATAGGACTGATCGGACCGAACGGTTGCGGTAAATCCACCATGATGAAATGCATCTCCAAGCTCCATACCAGATGGACTGGCGAGATAAGGATAGACGGGGAGAGCACGGAGGGAATGAGGCCGGTGGACATCGCCAAGATAGTGGCAAATGTCCCTGCGGAGATGACGCAGATGTATGGTATGTCCGTCATGGACATGGTCATGCTCGGAAGATATCCGTTCGTCAACAAGGTCTGGTGGGAATCCGAGGATGACGAGAGGGCGGTCAGGGAAGCACTACGTACGTTCGGTCTCGACCACTACAGAAGGAAACAGATCTCATTGTTATCATCTGGAGAGAAACAACGTGTCCTCATAGCCAAGGCATATGTTCAGAACCCCAAGGTCATGTTGGTCGATGAACCGACATCCCATTTGGATATGAAATACAAGCTGGAGGTCATGGAATATCTTCAGAACATGGCACGTAACGATATGACAGTGGTAGTGGCAGAGCACGACATATCGTTAATGGCAAGGTACTGTGACATATGCATCATCATGAAGAAGGGTAGCATAGTGGCCATAGGCGATCCGAAGCAGATCATCACCGAGGACCTCATAAAAGAGGTGTACGAAGTGGAATCCTGTGTCGGTACCGACAGGGAAGGGGAGATCTACGTCCTCCCGAAGAGATGTGTGAGGGAAGCATGAACCGTATGCGTTTTGCGTTGTTCCTATTGATCGTCTTCATTGCATCGATCGTTCCTATGTCGGATGTATCGGGTGCCGAGGATACTTGTACGGTCACTTTCCAACTACCGGACGGAACGATCCTATCCACCCAACAGGTGGTATGTGGGGGATATGTCGACATATCCCTGATACCTGATCCCATCATCCCATCGGGAGCTACGTTCCTTGGATGGGGGGACGTGACACAAAAGATAGTCAAAGATACGGTCTTCACAGCCTCTTTCTCATATCCGACCAAGACCTATACCATCAGGTACTTCGCAGACGATCGGACGACGCTGATGTACACCGAGAGAGTATCCGAAGGAGGTTCCGCAACATACAGCGTGATACCCACGAAGGATGCTAGTGGCAGATATTCCTACACATTCGAAGGATGGAGTTCGGATCTCACATCCGTGAGATCGGATATTGATGTCTATCCGTTGTTCAGTGTATCCGAGAGGATGTGTGAGGTGAGATTCTTCGATTACGATCGTTCGGTCATATACACACGTCAGGTTCCCTATGGCTCATCACTGACCGATATGCCCGACGATCCATCAAGAGAACCGACGATCGGATACACATACGAGTTCGATTGTTGGAGCATCACACCCAATGGTAGAAGTCCCGCATCATTCGATAACGTGGTGGATACGAGGTTCGTATACGCATATTATGAACCGCACCTTGCAGAATACAAGATATCGTTCATAATGGATGGAAAGACCGTCAAAGAGACGGTCATGGAATACAATAGTCAGGTGGATGCATCCGCTATACTCGATCTCAAAGAAGGGTATGTAGCGAAGATGTACCGTGATCCGCAGTTCACGAAGGATTTCTCCGTCGGATTCACGGTGATAGGGAACACCAACGTCTACGTATCATTGATCCCGGGGAATTATTCATGCGAGAGGGATTCCGATGGAAAGGTCATAAGTGACACCGTACACGTATCACATGACGAACTATCGATATCCCGTATGTCGGGGGATGTGTACGACATATGCGACATCTCTCAATTCCCCAACGGAGCCGTCGCCGAGTTGGATCATGATGCCCTTATCCTGATCAAGGAGAGATTGGGGGGCGATGTGATACTACGTATATCCCTTCCAAGGGGATCGATAGAATTGACAGCATCCGCATTATGCGAGATATCCGACGGGAAGGATGTATCCATATCGGTCACTAACGGCCCCTCCAGTGTGAAGATTACATCGGCCCTGAAGAAGCTCCAATATTCCGCTTACTATAACATGTCGATAAAGGTGGACGGACGTTCGGTCACATCGTTCCCTGAGGAGGTGGTTATGTCATTCCCGTTGACCCTCGATGACGGTCAGAATCCTGTGGCATGGAACATATCGTCCAAAGGTCTCGTGACGCAACTCGTATCTACATATGATGACGGTCGCATCTCATTCTCCGTCGATTCGATACAATATGTCGTACTCGGAACTGACACACCCGGTACGGATACGGATACAGAGCGTGTCGTACTCCCATATGGTATCGCCGAATACGAGACATCGGGTTCCGGAAGCACCTATGGGACAGATGATTCGCCACAATCCAAGCTGACATCCATAGAAGGGGACTTCAAGGGTGGCATCCTCTTCGTACCGTCGTCCTTCGAGAACCGTCCGTTGACATATATCTCCGCGAATGCATTCGCGGATGTCATCGATGCACAGGCCATCGTGATACCTATGACGGTAAGGACGATCGAATGGATGGATTGGTCCTGTACGACGAAGGACATATACTTCCTAGGCGACCATCCGGAGTTCGTAGGGACTCCTCCATCCTATGTGAAGATTCATACTGTCTCTGATAGGGGAGGATGGGGTGATGGAAGCACGGAGGTCCATGATCGTTATCTGTATAACGGTTCTGTCGGAAAGGATCCGTTCTCATTCAAATTCATGATAATCGAAGGACATGCGTACATCGACAGATATGTGTCCGGTTCGTATGTGGTCATCCCAAGTTCTGTCATGGCCGACGGTCGTGAATACACAGTGTCATACATCGGTGATGCGGCATTTATGAACACATCGAACACATCCCTTGCCGAATCCTATGGTTTGGAGTTCGAGAGATATTCGCTCGAGACCATCGAGATACCGACGTCTGTGACCGAGATCATGACACTCGCATTCTGCGGTTCGACGTTGAAGAACGTATATGGTTCGGAGTCCGTTCTACACATCGGGGACGGAGCATTCAGGAATTGTTCCTCGCTGATGCCTGTGACCCTTCACGGTTCTCTGCTCTATATAGGCGAGGATGCATTCTTGGCATGTTCGTCCAAAGCCTTCTCCAAGATAACCATTCCATCCTCCGTAAAATATCTCGGTAGCAGCGCATTCTATGGATGTTCCGGACTCATCAACGTGTCCTTGGATTGTAAGATAACCACGATACCGGATTCATGCTTCGCACAATGCACCTCACTTACGAACATAACAATCCCTGATACCGTCACATCGATAGGGAATTCCGCCTTCTACAATTGTAATAGCATCCTGTATATCGATCTCATGAATACGGAGACCGTGGGTAGCGGTGCCTTTCAATGTGCAGGGAAAGGATCCCATCTGGAATGTGTGGTGCTGGGAGAGTCTTTGACATCTTTGGGGAGGAACGCATTCTCCGGATGTACGGATTTGGCGGAGATGGAGGTCTATTGTGTCAGACCATCTGGTATAGATGATGCATTCCAAGGAGTGGATCTTGAGAATATCATACTGTATGCCACATCAGATGTGGTCGGTGATTGGTCCGGTTTCAATATCGAATTATTGGATGAGCCTGAGGATGAACCTGAACGTACGATGACCTATGTGGCCGTAGGGATGATAGTGTTCTTCATAGTGGCTGGGATCTTATCAATGAAATATCGTATGAAATTCGAATGAAGGTGCCAGACGATCAGATATGAGGGTAAAAGATTGAATATTCCTATATATTGGATGAATAATCCATGCAATAGATCAAGAGAGTGATTCGAATGAACAATGAACAAAATGCGGGGGGGGGGAGAACACTGCACAGTACACCGTATGAGAGGTACATGCCGTTGTCCCTATTGCGGTGGAACATTCCATCTCGACACGAATCCGGTGGAGCGTGTTTCCGCACAGTGTAAACGCTGTGGACACGTTTGGAACCTAAGGAGTAGCAATCCCAAGAGATGTCCTAGTTGTGGCTCAACCAATTGGAATGCGGATGTTGGGAACTACACATGTAAACAATGTAATCATTCTTGGACATCACGGACGGCAAGCGTGCCACGTAAATGTCCCAGGTGTCAAAGCCTATCATGGGACAAGGAACCCATCATCATCGAACCGAAGAAGAAAGGCGACATACCCGCAGAGATCGAAGAACGGGTGGTGGAATGTCACGAGAAGGGCATGGGGCTCTTCAATGCCGCAATGGCCTTGGACCTACCGGTCCTCAATGTCCTTGCGGTCTATCGTAAACACGGTTGGTTCTGAATGAGTATCAACCTATGTGCTCGTCGCGATATCTCACATACTTGAGGAACCCCTGTGCCGCCATGGACAGTATCTTACCTTTCCTCTTCGCGATGCATATCTTACGATATATCGGACGTTCCAACCTCTTCACGCAGATGTCATACGGTATCCTTCTGAGTATGAGACTCGGGAGGATACCTATGCCCAACCCATTCTCGACCATGGACATCATCGAATAATCGTCCCACGTCCTCAGACGTATGTCGGGTTCCAGATTCTCGTCACGGAACATCCTGTCGATGTTCGTGTCCTCATCTATCTTGAGTAACATGAACGGGAATTCCGTCAACGCCTTCATAGGGAATACATCGTAATCCGCATACGGATTGTCCTTGGGAATGACGATCATCAGTTCATCATCCTCTATCGGAATGATATCGGCATCCCCGCATGCGGATGCACTCGTGAATGCGAAATCCACCCTGTCCCCGGACACCCATTCCCTGAGTTCGGAGTAGTTCCCCAAGAGCAGTTCGTAACTGATATCGGGATGTTCCTCGCCGAATCTTCTGATGATATTGGGTAACCAATGTGTCGCGACGCTCGAGAATACCCCGATCACGATGTGCCCTTTCTCCACATTGTGTATACCGTTGACCTTCTCATCCAATAACGAGGCATCGGCACAGAGTTTCCTGGCGATCGGGAGCATCTCCTCGCCTTCCTTGGTCAACGATACGCCGTTCCTGTCCCTCTCGAACAGTCTGAATCCCCATTCCTCCTCGAGATCGGATATCATGCGACTTATGCTGGATTGCGATACACCAATCGTTTTAGCAGCCTCGCTGAAGCTCAGGAGGTCGGATATCTCGACGAATGCTCTGTATCTGCGAAGATTCCCATCCATCATACGGATATATGTATCCGTTTTTGATATAAATCCTTTGATATACATCCGTTTTATTCAACTATAATATGAGGAAGTTGCCGTCGGCGTACGTATTGTTCATCCTATCGTTGGTGTTGTTCGGAACCAACGGCGTGGTGGCCGACGGTATAGATCTTCCGAGTACGCAGATAGTCCTGCTGAGGACGTTCCTCGGTTCCGTGTTCCTTATGGCGATATTCCTGATCGGCGGAGGGAGATACAGCATAACAAGGAACAGGAGACAGATGCTGTATCTGCTGATATCCGGTGTATCGATGGGTGTGAGTTGGATATCCCTCTATGAGGCGTACGTGCTCATAGGCGTGAGCACCTCGTCCATGATCTACTACTGCGGACCGGCGATAGTGATGTTCCTCTCGCCGTTCATATTCAAGGAGAGACTCACGCTATCGGGAGTGTTCGGATTCACGGTGGTGGCAGCGGGTGCATGTCTGATGTGCGTGGAGGCATTCGTATCCGATGCCGGCATGTTGGGATATGTGTATAGCATCGCATCCGCCGTGGCGCATGCGATGATGGTGATATTCAGTAAGATGGCTGATGAGATCGATGGTCTGGAGAATTCCTCGCTCCAGTTGTTGTATGCGTTCCTCATCGTCCTCGTCTACACGATTATAGGCTCCAAGGGCTTTGTAACGATAGACGCATCCGATTGGGGGAACATATTGTTCTTAGGGTTCGTGAACACGGGATTGGGATGCCTCCTGTATTTCTCGACAATCACGGTCCTGAGCGCACAGACCGTATCGATGAGCGGATATCTCGAACCGTTATCGGCGGTAGTGTTCGCCTCCCTGTTATTGGGTGAGATGATGACCGTGTTGCAGATCATAGGTTCGTTCATGATACTGTTCGGTGCGTTATATGCCGAGTTACGTAGCAAGGACGTCAAGTCGATGGATCACACGATACAAAGTTCATGACCCTTCCAAGAGCCAATCCAAGAGATTGATGTGCTTCAACCCGTTCGGTAGATCGATGAGGAACCTATCCATCGAAAGGACGGTCTTGAGATAACTGTCACGTATGAGGTTCAACGGTGCGATCTCGCGATCATACGCATTCTCGGGGATCATGGTCAGAGCGACCTGTATGTATTCGATATCGTTACCCCTACGTGCGGTGAAATCGACCTCCTTGTCACCGTATTTACCTACAGCGACCTCGTAACCTCTTCTGATGAGTTCCAGATAGACTATGTTCTCGATCTGTCTGCTGATGTCCTCCCTCGATGATATCCCGAGGACGGCATTCCTCATCCCTGTGTCGGAGACATAGTATTTCTCCAAGGTGTGCAACAGCTTCTTCCCGCGTATGTCATAGCGTTCCGCTTTGTAGATGAGGAACGCCTTCTGCAACGCATCGAGATAGGTCCTGACCTTCTCAGGATCCTTCTTGATAGAAGTGGCTATGTTGTTGGCGCTGGTAGTGTTACCAATGTTCGAGTAGAGGGATCCGATGATATCGGTGAGTGTTACGATGTCCCCTCCCTTACAGTTCCCCAGTACATCCTCCACAAGGATCGTGTTGAATAATCCAACCAGATGATCACGTTCGAGTGTCTCATCCATATCCGGACACATCATCGGAAGGGAACCATGGTGCACATATTGGTAGAATCTCTCCTCTCTGTCTCCAGGATGCAGGTCCAGATATTCGGAGAATGACAGAGGTAGCATATGCAGCTCTATGTAGCGTCCTGAAATGTATGTGGATGATTCACTTGATAGAAGGTATGCGTTGGAACCGATGATGTAGATGTCCGCATCGTAGTCTGTAAGCAGTGCGTTTATGACACGTTCCCAATGATCGACCTTCTGTACTTCATCCAGGAATACGTAGATCATCTTGCCCTTGTACACCTTGTCGATCTCATTCAAGAGGAGCATATGATCCGTTATGTGCGAAGATTCACAGGACTCGAAGTTGAGATAGACAATCCGATTATCTTCGACGCCCATTTCTTTCAGGCGTTCGATATACTGTTTCATCAGAGTGGTTTTTCCACAACGTCTCATACCTGTGATGACCTTGACCCTCACTTCTGCAAATTCTGATATCTAGGTCTGCTCGTTGTGAGGGGGGTCTATT
>R20__coassemble_1147_pt1 | contig 16020 bp, 16 predicted proteins | sample R20__metabat2_low_PE_015 | metagenome-assembled genome bin R20
AGTCCGGCGATTGAGAAGGGCGATCACGCCTCAGTCAGAATTGCCGAACATAGTAGGAGGGGACGAGGTTTTGTGTACGTATGATACGAAGCATTCGGATTTGGGTATCTGGCCTTCGTTAAATGTATATAATATGGTGCCTACGAGATAGCGATGAACACTGCGATCATTCTGGCAGGAGGAATCGGGAAGAGGATCGGTAACGATGTACCGAAACAATTCCTGAGGGTGAACGGGAAGCCGATATTGGCCCATACCGTTCAGGTATTCCAAGATCATGATGGGATTGACAGGATAGTCATCGTATGTGTCTCCGGTTGGGAGGGTGAGGTAGAACACATCAGGACGAAATACGGTCTCGATAAGATCGAACGCATCATACCCGGCGGGAAGAACAGCATGGAATCGATATCGAACGGCATCTTCGGGATAGAGGACATCTCATCCCCTGATGATGTCGTCATCATACACGATTCGGTACGTCCGCTCATCGACAAGGAGACGATATCGGATTGCATCGCAGTATGCAAGAGATACGGTAACGGCTGTGCATCCATACCGATACAGGAGACGATCGTCGAGACCGACGATCACCTGTCCGGTAACAAGGACATAGACCGTTCCAATATCATGAGGGTACAGACGCCGCAGGCGTATAGGTATGGTCCCGTCAACAGACTATACAAGGATGCGTACGAGAAGGGTATCGACGACTCCATCTATACGAACACGTTGATGCTGAGATTCGGACATCCGATCTATTTCTCGAAGGGATCCCTGACCAATTTCAAGATAACCGTCATGGATGACCTCGATCTGTTCAAGATCCTTCTCAACTATTATTCATCGAAGAGAGGTCGTCGATCGTCCTGACGAGCCCCTCATCCAATGTATACGATGGTTCCCAACCCGTGGACCTTATCTTCGATATATCCAATACAGCTTTGGTAGCTTTGGAATATCCGCGCGATTCGATCTCATCCGGAATATCGAACACCACATCCACCCCGGCGATCTCGGAGATCCTCCTTACCAATGACAGCAACGTTATATCCGAATCCTTCCCAGACACGTTATACGCCTCACCGGAGGCACCGTTGAAGAACAGATGCAACATGGCATCCACGGCATCCATCACGTAACAATACGAGAACAGCTGTGAACCCTTGCTCTTCAACACGATATCCTGTCCCGATACCGCCTTGAATAGGAATTGGTTGATCGCTTTAGAATCATCTGGACGGACCGATGGACCATATACGCGACTCAGACGGGGTATGACGAAATCGAGACTTTTCTGCGATCCGTACGCATGACACAATGCCTCCCCCACACGCTTGGATTCGTTGTATCCCGAACGTACGGAACTGCAATCGATGTATCCGCAGTATGATTCGTCGAATGCTTCCACATCCCCTCTGTTCTCCCCATAGATCTCCACGGATGATGCGAACACGAATCTCCCGTCACCGGCCTCCGATGCCATATCCAAGAGATTCCTCAATCCGATGACATTCGTCGTGATGGTACCGATCGGATCGGTGGAATATGCTCTGGGGTGCGTATTGCTGGCACAGTGGAACACGGTATCGCAGGAGATGTCATCCATAGGTATGTTGACATCATGCGATACCAACCTCAGACGTTCGGGATGGTGTGGGAACGTATCCTTCAACCTATCCATATCCCTGGACATGGCCACCACGTCGAAATCGTACTCGGACGCCTTATCCACCAGTACATCTGTCAATACGGATCCGATCATCCCGGAGGCACCGGTGACCAGCACATCCCTTCCCGACAGACGTTCCCATGGATGATCCTTTGAAAGTATACGTTCGAGATCTCCCCTATATCCATCCGTTCTCATCATCGATCACTTGATGCACGTACTGATATTTGTCAGACGTTATGAGTTCTTAATATGGAAGTGTATCAATCTTATTATATTGGCAGTCGTCTGCACCGAATGTGCAGAAGATTGATAGGGCCAAACTATTCGGTGTCCGTAAGACATCCGAATATGACAATGCCTCGGCGAGGTACGTTTTCACCCCGTTGAGCAGGATGCTGTCGCTCATCATCGTGAGGTTACCTATCACTCCCAACCAGCTCACGATCTTCTGGGGACTTCTGATGATCGCATCCTCCGTACTACTGATGTTCGGGGACAGGATGCTCAGTACGATCGGTGGTATAGGATGGGTCATCGCCTATGCATTGGATTACAGCGACGGTGACATCGCCCGTTACAAGGACATGAGATCCAACAGGGGAGATTACCAGGATCGTGTCAATCACAGGACGACATATCCGCTCCTGATGTTCTGTGCGGGTTTCGGAGTATGGTCCAGTGGAGGAGCAGGGTTGTTGGACATCCCCCTCGATCCCGTCGCCTATCTCATACTCGGATTCACGGCAGGACTGGGTATGGTCATGATCGTCGACCTGGGAGCCAACTACAACAACTGTTGTCCGGAAGCGGCATTGGAACGCAGTAAGGGAACAGCTGCCGTAGAGGGGAAGCACTTCAAGAATCAAAAATTGTTCAGAACGGTGATGAACCTCTGCCCCCTCACGTTCACCAACATGAAGATCCTGTTGCCGATATTCGCGGTATTAGATCTCATGAGCGTGTTCGTGATATTCTACGGTGTATTCTACCCTCTGGCGGCATTCGCGAGATATGTCATGCTCTACAGGATGATCCCCGGTGTCGTCAGGAAGTGATCAGTATACGTTCCCCGTATACCGCACGCGGGGATCCGATGTAACCGTAGATCACACATGACCTACCGTTCAGATCTACGTCACCGCTGTTATCGCCCCTGGTATCCCCGGTATGCGAATAGAACATCTCTGACGAATAATCCATACCGGACGCTATGATCTGCGCCACGAAATGGTCGAAGTGGGAATGATTCGCTACCGATACACCGAAGTTGATGACCATCCCACCTCTGGATTTGAATATCACAGCGGACGAATATCCGTCATCGGAGACATAACCGAGGTTCTTCGCATTCGAGAATCCCGAGATATCGATCCCGAACGTGAACTCGTTCATGTAGAAGTTGAGGGAATCCCTTATCGCCTCGTCACATCCGCCCGTGGCATACACCCTCCTCTGGGAATCGTTGAATGATATGTCATCGGCACCTGCGAACAGATCACCATAACCAACGATCTGCTCGATATCGTGTCTATCGGGCCCGTGAGAGACATACTTTCCAAGACAACCGGATTCGTTGATCAATATCCCTCCTCTGTCCAACCAATCCACGATCGGACATGTTACCGTACCATCATACAACACGTCGGGAAGTGCTCCCGAGGCGAAGAACAGTGCGGTGGTGCCGGGATCGTGTGTCCTTATGATATCCAACATCCCCTTTGCATCACAGCATACGGAATCTATACCGCGCATCATCAATTGCTTCGGCAGATCGCCGATCATCTCCTTCTGCAGAGATATCGATGTCAGCGAAGCGTATGATTCATCGAGGAACATCACGACCTTCTTGATGAAGAAATCACCGGTGATCGTGAATGCGACGGTATTCGTGGATGAACCCGTCGTTGAATGGTATGAGTAATGAATGGTGTTCCCATCCCTCTCGAAGGTCACATCATGCGAATACGGTTCGGGTGCGAACGATATGAGCATACCGGATATGACGACGATCGTTATGACGAGCGGTATCAGCAATACACCCTTATCTTTCAACATACCACCTCTTTGCGTATTCGTAGACCGGCACCGCTATGACCGAGTATGCGACCACGCTCTTGAACCAATTGTACGACAGCGTGGAATCTATCGGATACAATATGGAGACGAATGATTGCAACAGGTCGGAGAACACGTATCCTCCGTGGATATACAGGACACTGCTCCAGGTGGAGTAGGATATGAATGCGAACACCGACAATGTGAAGAAGGCCATGATGACGACGACCTTTGACTGATATGGAAGTAACAACGCGAAAGGTAGCAGTACAAGGTAATATTGGATGTTACCGGGGGTCAGAAGTGTCAACGAGGTGATCATCGCACTCAGGATGATGAGTGATCTCGTAGAACCCTTACCTGTGACCATCATGACTATGGATGCTACGAACGATGCCAACAATATGAACGGCATGATGTTGAGTGTTCCGTTGTAACCTGTGCTGGTGTCACTGGCACGGTTGGTGAGCCATATCATCGCCTCATCCAACTGACCGTTCATGATCACCGGGAGGAACAGCACCGCCGCCGTGATGCATCCCGCGATGATGTATTGTGATGTGTACCTGATCGAACGTGATTGCGCATAGGAATATCCGACCATCAGGATACAGAGGAATATACCGTAAGGCTTGGTCAGGACCGATAGTGACATCATCACGCCTGCCCAGGCGGGATGTCCCTTGATCATGCATAGCAGGGACAACAGGAACAACAGTATCTCCAGATTCTCGAACATCATACGGATCGATGAGATCACGATCGTGAACGGACACAGGAACCATATGGTGAACATCCAGAATGCCTTTCTCTCGCTGTACAGCTCCTTACCTATCTTGAACAACGTCACAGCGACCAACAGATCGAATATGAACAGCACGGTCTTGATGGTCATCGCATACCACATGGACGGTAACGTGTTCGTCCAATCCAGGATCATGTTATTGGTCACCAGCTCCGGGACGTACTCACCCAACGGTATGCCGACCAGACCCACTATCGAGGTGACGGCCGACAGTATGTATCCCCAGACCGGGGTGTAATAATACCCAGGTAGTCCATAGAGTCCCTCATTCGAGAATAGGTTCTCCGACACTATGACCCAATAGTTCACATCCGTAGGATATGTGAAGAATATCCCGACGACGTATCTTATCACCAGACCGATGACCGTCACTATGAGCAGGTCCCTGCCGATCCCGGTCCGTAGGAAGTCGGATATGCCCATGGATGCGTGACCGTCGGTATCTGGTGTCTCTTCGCACATGATTCAGAACCTCTGCATGAATCCCGGAAGGAATGTGTCCATCATCCTCTTCTCATCATCACTGAACATGAATTTGAACATGATGACAAGATACACTGCGAAGCTTATCGCACCGGACGACAGTACCGCCGTCCATGTCGTGGGAAGTGTGTAGTAGTGCGTTATGCATAATCCGATCGCCATCGTCACTATGAATACCAAATATCCGGACAACAACGAACGGACATACTTCCCATATGTGCCGGATGTGAGTCTCGATGCGTATGCGGGATAGTACACCATCTTCAGTGCAATCATGGCGATCACCCATGCCACACATGCTCCCAACGTTCCCATCCCAGCACTGATGAATATCATCGCCAGGATCACGTTGATCGCACCCAGGGCCACGGTCACCATGGCGGTATGGCGCAGACGCACATAGACCGTCGGGATGCATATCATAGGGCTGGAGACACAAACGCATACCTCCACCGGCAACATCAGGTAGAGCATCGGATAGATGTCCTCATACCCACTGCCGATCCATATCCCTATCACCTGTGGTGTGAACAGTACCAGATAGGCTATCGGGAATGCCATCAGGAGCCCTATGAACTTCGAGAATACCCTCAGTGTCAGTATCATCCCATCGGTGTCGCCGTTCGCATAATATCTGTATACCAACGGTATCACGGATGCGGAGACGGCGGTACATGCGGTGTTGATCATCGACAATACGTTAGCGGCCACGGCGAATGAACCCTGTGCCTCGCTACCGATCATTATGTTGACGACGACCATCGACGTCTGGATGAATAACAGGGAGCCCAACTCGGCTATGATCGCCCATAGGCCGAGCCTTCCCATCTTACCCAACAGTTCGCGGTCGTAATACTTCGGGGAGAAGGTGACCGTCGGACACACCTTCTTGAGACATACGATCATCATCAGAAGGAATAGCACGATTGTGACGACATACGAGATACCGACGATTATCAGTGAAGGGGAATCTACGTAGAACAGAAGGACGACGAGACCTACCTGCAGGAGACATTGGATGATCCTCCCGATGTACGTTATGTACATCTTGTTATAGGCCATGAAGACGCTACCCATGCTCGCACTGAATGATAGCAATAGAGTGGAGACGATGATCATCAGAAATGTCAGTTGGACACTGAGATCTGATGTGTCACCCACGTTGAAGATGTATGGTGCGACGAACGACAGCACCAGCACCAACGGCATCAGGAAGGCTATGCATTTGGCCATGCCGATGACCGAGGACGTGTATGTCCTGTTCACGGCATCGGAATCCCCGTTCTGCACCGATATGGCGGTATAACGTGCGAACGCCTCTGCCAAGGAGTCGGACATCGCCAGGAAGTATGTGGTGACGGCGGTTATCAGCGGGATGATGGCATATGTCGCCATCCCCAACGTCCCTATGTAGTAAGGGACCATCAGGAACCCGGTCAAGGCCATGACGATCGTACGTATGATGTTCACGGACACATTGATCGAGACCCTGCTCGAGAACGGATCGTACTGTTCCTCCATCACGCCTCCTCCAATCTATCCTGAAAACGGTTTAGGACCACGTCAGGTGATCGCCCCTACATCTTGACGGTCTTGACCTTAGCGGAGAGGTCCCCGGTGCGTAGGTATTCCAATATACGCTCGTAATCGTCGATATAATCGATCTCCGCCCAGAAATAATCACTGACATCCTTGACGTGGACAGGCATCTCGGATATGTGCTCGTAGAGCACGTTCTCCCACCAGAGGTCGTATCTCTCCTGTCTGACCATCTCCTCCAGATTACTTTTGAATCTGGGTACGATGTCACGTTTGAGCTTGGCCATGCCGACATATTCGGTGTCACGGTCCTCCGGAAGGAGATCCTTTCCGTATGACACCAACAGTCCATCCTTTACCTTGAAGAAATAATCCCCGACGCTTGCGCGCGAGACATCCGCCAACATCGCGATCTCATCCTCATCCGATATGAGGGATTCGTAGATGCCCTCACCCCAGAATACATCCGCATTGGCAAGTATCAGATCGTCATCGCAAAGGAAATCCCTGGCGAACCATAACGATGCCATGCTGTTCGTCACACGGAAGAACGGGTTCTCGTAGAAACGTACATCGCGACCCTCCAATGCCTTACGGACATCGTCGCTCTTGAATCCCACGACGACCGCGACCTCGATGCCTTTGGAGATCAGCATATCCACGGTACGTGTGATCAATGGGACGCCATCCACCTCCAAGGTGCTCTTCGGCTTGTTCACGGATCTGCTTATCCTGCTTCCGACACCGGCCGCCATCAAGATCGCTTTCATTGTAATATCTCCTTCAGTGCGGATATGAGTGCATCGTAATCGGATCTCTCCAGATTGCCTATGTGCCCCACACGCAACATATTGGGTTTAAGGTCCCCACCGCTCGGTGTGACCGTGATGTCGTAATCATCATTGAGTCTTTTGTAGACTTCCGTCGCATTCCCATCGAATAATATGGGCGTGACCGCGTTGGAAAGGGGGTATACGGGGATCCTCAATCCGATACCCTTGGCCTGTTGACGGAAATATTCCGCGAGCTCCCTTGTCCTGCGTATCTTCTCCTCGATACCCATATCATCGATCGTGTGAAGCATATCGTTCAGACAGAGGAGCGTACCGACAGAGGGTGTGAACGGGGTCTGACCGCGTTCCTGATCCAGGATGTGGTGTCTTAGATCCAGATAATATGTGGGAGATTTGATAGACATCACCCTATCCCTATAGGCTCTCGGGCTGAGGACGACCATCGATGTACCGGGTTCCAATGCCAATGCCTTCTGGGAGCTGATGATCAACGCATCTATCCCGTACTTGGACATGCTTATCTCGTCCGCGAGGAATGCGCTTATCGCATCGACGATCAGATACATGTCGTTGGATCTACAGAACTCCGACAGCATGGTGATATCATACAACTGACCGGTCGATGTCTCGTCGAGATTCACGAGGAGGGCGGAGTATCCCTTTCCATCGAATGCGTGAAGATGTTCCTTCGTGAGTGCCTCACCCGTCCTCAGCACTATCTGATCGCATGGGATATCGTGCACCTCACATATCTCGGTGAACCTCTTCCCGAATCCCCCGCCGTTTATCGCCAACACCTTATCGGACGGTGTGAGGAGACACGAAACCGCGGCCTCCATGGCACCCGTGCCGGATGCGGTTAGGAATGCGACCTTGTAATCGTCACCCGCATCCAACAGTCTCTTCAATATCCTCTCCGAGTCCAACATTATCCTTGAGAAATCATCTGTCCTGAAATATGGGAGCTGTCTGCCTGATTGCTCCAGCGTATCAGGATACATCATCACGGGTCCGACGGTGAACAACCTCATAATATGCGTCCATCGTATCAACACGGATGTAAGATATATAAACTACTCACAATGTGCAACTCCATATCTGGCCCGTGCCGTATATTAAGAATCGACGCCATAGGATGTGATGCGATGAATGACGCACAGACGACCCTGTTGACGATGTACGAGGACATCAAGGAGATACTGGATTCCAACGGTATCACATTCTACATACACTTCGGTACCGCGATAGGCGCGATCAGACATGACGGGTTCATCCCCTGGGATGACGATATAGACCTCGCCGTATGGGAGGAGGATCTCGACAGGGTCAATGAGGTACTCTCCGAACAATTGGACAAGGGACGTTACTATTATCACATACCATCCGCCGATACGCACCCGCACGTGATCGCGAAGACGGATGATTTCGAGGAGGCCCTGAAGGAGAGGAGACTCCCGTTCATCGACATATTCCCGATATCGAGATACCCTTCGAAGAGGGTGAGACAATTCTTCTGTGATGCGTTCATCTGGGGTAATGTCTGTTCCATATGGGCGATAGATCATATCGATTCCATCCACATTCACAAGATGCTCTCATGGATCCCGGGGGTCTTCAAGCGTCTGGCCGACCTTACCGTGGACAAGGATTCCGATCTCACCGTCATCTATGCTACGGAATTCAAGGACTACATATTCGGAAGAGAGGTGTATGGGAAGCCCATCGACCACAGATTCGAGACGACGACCGCCCCGTTACCAGAAAGATACGACGAGTTGCTCACATCGATATTCGGTGACTACATGACCCCACCGCCCGAAGAGGATCGCAAGGGTGCGGGCGGATTCCCGTGTGGGGCATACAAGGACTACATCATGGAGAAGAGAGAATGATGTATGATCAAGAGGAGATGGACAGGTTACATGAGATCCTCCTGGAGATGATGTCGGACATCCATGAGGCATTCACATCCGAATCCGTCGATTATTACGTGGTCGGAGGGGCCGCCATAGGCCTTCTCAGGAACGGCGACCTGGTCCCGTGGGATGATGACATCGATATCGTATTCTTCAGGAAGGACAGGGACAGGATACGGGATGCCCTGCTGAGACATCTCTCCGAGAAATATATCGTCGAGATCCCGAATTCACGTGAGAATCACAAAGGATATCTGCGTGTCGTCAAGAGGGACACATGTCTGATACGCAGTTTCAAGGACAGGAACGACAGAGGGATATGTATAGAACTCTTCGAGATGATCGACGTCCCTCCCAATGGCATATCCAGATCGTTGATAAACTTGGTATCCCGCAACAACATCCTGTTCAACATGGCCGGGGACTATGTCCCGAGGTTCCTCATACCCGTCTGTATCGGAATGAGGAGGATCGGTATGTCGATAGCGGACAGGATCGCTTCCAAGCACTCATACGATCTTGTAGCACCCATGAACAAATGCTTCTTCGACGAGATCGTTCCCAAAGAGGTATTCGGTACACCCAAGGAGATGTCCATCAAAGGACACAGGATGATGTTCCCCGAGAAACTCGACGAATATCTGAGGATCGTCTACGGGGATTACATGTCACTTCCACCGGAGGAATGCCGTATGCCATCCTACCTCATATTGGATACGGAACATAGTTGGAAGGAATACTCGAAGGATGACCTGAAGTCATAACTTCTTGGTACTGGCGACGGGTTCCCACGCATTCAGGTCGCATTCTCCCTTCTTGACGTAGATCTTGGCCTTGATACGGCAATACATCTCCAGAGTGATCGAAGCGATCATCTTGAAAGGATGGAATCCAAGATCGCGTATGGTATCGAAGATCGCCTCCATCAACATCCTCGGATCCCTTGACGGATTGTAGAAATGACTCTTCTCGACCATTATCGATTGCCCGATGTTCACACGCAACCTCTGTTTGATGAAATCCGATACGGTCTCCGGGCCTCTGTTGTAGACCGTAGCCCCGGGAGCGTATACTGAAACATATCCCGCGGATTCGACGGCGACCCTGATGAAGTCCTCGTCCGATTGGTATTGTGTCGGTAACTCGATACCGACGTCACGGTATGCGATCAATTCACCTATCTTCGGATACCTCATCGCTATGTTGTGATGTAACGACCACACCATATTGGATGCGAATCCTGCCAGTGTCTTCATAGTGTTGAGCGGTATCGGGTGTCCACCGACCAATCCCACCTTCTCATCCCTGAAGGGCTCCAACAACTTCTGAAGACTGTCCTTCGATGCGAATGCGTTATCGGCGTTCAACATCACGATCAACTCCGTGCTCTTCTCCTTCAGATAACAGTTCACGGCGGAGTTCTTACCCTCCCTCTTCTCCTGTCTGATCAACATGACCTTGGGATATTCCTCAGATAGTGATGTGACGATCTCATCCGTACCGTCGGTGCTTGCACTCGATACGACGATCACCTTATCCAATGTGAAACCGGACAGTTCCTGTTCGAAAATGGATCTGATGGACCTCTCTATCGCTCCCGCTTCGTTGTATGCACAGATGCCGATCGTGAACGGTAGGTCCTCATCCATGGTATCGTCGATATCATAGACAATATTTAGGCGCTTTCATGGGGATCGTTGGCTTTGTACAGTCCGCTGCGATATGCCACGTAGAGTATCAGCACGATACCTGCATACTGCAACACGGTCCCTATGCCCCCTATGATCTCCATGTACGTCACGGGCAGGACCCCATCCAAGAATCTGAATGCGGAGACTATGGTCTCTGGAGAGATCAGGGTCGTATACGCGGCAACGGATGACAATAGCATCGCCAAGGTACTGATCGATTGCACCAACCCTCCGAAACCCAACAATGCCCAGGATCTCAGAAGGCCCTTCGAACATGTCAGGATGCAATAGATCAGGAACGGGAATATGATGATCATGTACTGCGGATTGGACGGATACAGGAACATCACGGCCGATGAGATCATGGAATGTTTCATGAATCTGTCCAATGGATCGGCCACGTCGTTCTTCACGGACCTCACGCTGAGTATGAACGATACGGACAATGCCACCAAGGTGACGAATATCGCACCGTAGCTCTTCAGAAGATCGAACAACGTCGGATCGGAGGATACCGTCGCACGACTCGTCAGGAAGTAGAATGCGGACATGATGTTCCCCTCCAACAGATGTGGCATCATGATGATGACGATCATCGACAATGCACCGGCCGCTGCGAGGCCCACGTCCCTCAATCCCTCCCTCTTGTCATGACGTCTCGAGAATGCGTATGCCACCAGTGGGAAGAATATGAAGATAGGGAAGAACTTGTTCAACAGAGCTACGGCGTAGCACGAACCTGCCAGGAAGGGATGGTCCCTGCGTAGCAATATTATCGATAGCACCACCATCGTGGACGATATCTCATCGGGCATACCGAATATCGTGAACACGCTGAAGATGGATGGGCACAGGAAGGTCAACAGGAACGCCACGTTCGCTTTCGTCTTATCCTTGGTTATATCTCCGATCAACCAGTACATCAGGTACGCAAGGATGACATCGAACACCAGGAGGACCGTCTTGTACGAGAACATGAAACCGAACGATGTCGCATTGGCACTGACCGGCATGTTCGCCGGTGCATCCTCGAGTCCCACGAACTCCATGACGCGCATCCCCATCTCGCCTATGTCGAAGAAGAACGTGTCGAACATGGAAGTCAGACCCAGCACATACCCCCATACCGGGGTGTAATAGTATCCTCTGACACCGTAGAGGCCCTCGCCCATCTGTATGTTGCGTGTGACGATCGCCCAATAGTTGGTATCGTATGTGAATGCTAGGAACATCATCAGGAACCTTATCACCAACCCCAATACCAACATGGTCAGTATGGGGTGTTTGATGGCGCACAGCCTTGCCTTGAAGGATGTCACACATTCAGACATCGTAGCATCCTCCGTATATCGTGTAGATGCCTCCGATGTAGATGTACACCGTACTGCCCGCACCTTCGAACGCGCCCCTGGTCGTGCCCCTGCATACATTCCCGGATCTGTGTTCAATGAGCTTCGTATCATCATCCACTCCGGATGCGATGGTCTGACCGATGTCCGCCATCTGTTCGATCGTGAATTCCCCGGCGATGATGCATACACTTCCCGAACCGTATCCGACGAATGAGATCGATGCATAACCGTCCTGTACGTAACCTATGGAGAGGTCCGATGCGGATACCTTCATCCCGTATCCCACACGACTGTTCTGTAACGATAGTGCCCCTGTGAAACCGTTATCCACATAATCGCTCGCCACGGTGACATCCCCCAGATTGATGCAATCATCGGAACCCAAGAAGAGCGATTGATTGTTGGTTACCACCCTGAGTCCGTCATCGGAGTGGTAGTATCTTCCGATCTCGGAACCTATCCAATACAGATGGCCTCCGGCAGATATCCACTTCATGATCGGATCGTCGGCCCCACCCGAATATACCGATGAAGGGAGTGCGTAGGATGAGACGACTATCGCATGCTTGGAAGGGTCGGACATCGTGCTCTCGATGTATTCGCCCAATCCCTTCGAATCGACAGTCGATGTTTCCATCCCCCTTATCTTCAACATCTTGGAATATTGATCTGAGACATACGATTGATCAAAGAAGTACGGCATCCCTCTGCCCTCGATGTCACCGTAATGTTCATCATACCTCTCATCGGAGAATATGCATACGTCCGTCATCCGCTTGTTACCGTCGAATAGGATCGCGTCGAACACGGATGAACCTGAATATCCGACGGAATACCCGATGTCATCGCCTTCGACCGTGACATCGATGCTGTAATCATAGATATCGAAAGCATAGATGCTACATTCACCGATGATTATAGCGGCACATAGTGCCACTCCTATCACTACGAACACATCTACACGTTTCCTCATGATGGGACTTCCATCCGATTACTGATATTTTAACTGAATGAAGGTGTCCGGTGTGACATCTCTTACGAGTGGTATCGACGGATATCGTTACCACGACTGTCGTGGACAGGCACTCTCGACCGAATGATCGTCTCCTCCGGTCACATTATGCATCGAGTTTGGCAAACGGCAGATAATATAAACCCGCATAGAGATGAGGTCACGATGAGGGACGTATCCAAGATCGTGTTCGCAATGGCCATAATCGCATTGTTCGTGGCCCCGGCATTCTGTGAGTCGTCGTCGGGTAACAGTCAGTCCGCGTCTATCGAAGGGTATGTCAAGATCAATGGTGTCCTATCGAACAACGACTCGATAAAGATCGTTGTCCATTATCCGATAGCATCCTCATCCGAATATGCGATGAAGAGCACCGTGGGATTGGATTCCTTCGGCCATTTCAAGATCGACGGAATCCCGAGTGGGACGGTGGCATCATCCTGTCTGATCTCGTTCATCCTGAACGGTTACTCCGTCAGCGGCCTCCCGTCACAGATACAGAGCACCACCGAGATCATGGATGGGCAATTGTGCTACTACCTGTCCCCATCCATTGGTACATTGATGGCGAACACCACATACGTACTCGGTGACAGCAATCTCTACCCCATCTCCATGACCAGCTCATATGGGTCCGTGACCGGAAGGGTCGTGACGGAGACCACCGTACCGGTCGGATTGAACAGTGCATCGGTGACCATCGAGACGGAGGACGGCAATACCATCGCTACGGCGAAGACATCGGGTGGCGGTTACTTCGAGATAGAGAGATGTTCCACAGGAGATTATGTCATCGTCATCAGGATGAACGGCTACGAGACATACTCCAGCGACATCTCGATAGGACAGGGTAGCACCACGGACCTGGGCGAGATCCGCATCACGAGCAGTGGCGGTCTGTTCGGGATGGATCTCGGTCACATCCTGATGGTCCTTGCCGCGATCGTCACGACATCAATCATCCTTGTGAGCATATACCACATAATCCGTTCCAGGAGAGGTTGAGAAGATTCATCTCTTCAACGAATCCTCGACATCCTTGTAGAGACTGTTGCCGGCACAATCCATTGCGACGATCAACGGGCCCAAACGACTGGAATCGAACATCCAGACGGCCTCCGCCATCCCGAGATCCTTCCATTCCACGCCTTCGACCTTGGACAGACCCTCGGCCAATGTTATCGCGGCCCCACCTGTGGCCGCAAGATATACGCAACCGCATTCCTTCATCGCCTCGGCGACCTCCGGAGACATGCCACCTTTACCGATTATCGCACGGACGCCGAATTCCCTGATGAATCTCGGTTCCAACGAGTTCATCCTCGCACTTGTTGTCGGACCGGCCGCGATCAGTTCGTAACCATCCTCTTTCTCGACTATTATCGGGCCGCAATGGTATAACGTACATCCGAAGAGGCACTCCGGTACATCCTTACCCTCGTCGAGATACTCCATCGCACGTATGTGCGCCTCATCCCTGGCGGTTATGACCGGACCTGAGATGTATACGATCTCACCGACCTTCAGGGAACGTGCGGTGGACTCATCCAAGGGGGATTGTAAGGATCTCATCATTCCCCCTCCTGTATGTATTCGACGGATCCGTTGGGCATGATCCTCGCAGTCGCCCTCCTCGTGGCCCAACAACCGATGTTGACCGCTACGGGCAGACTCGCAGTGTGACAATATGCCTTCTTTATCCTCACCGAGAGAACGGTGGAGTTGCCTCCGAGACCCATGGGTCCCAGACCGCTCTCGTTGAGCCTCATGAACAATTCCTCCTCCAGAGCATCCAATGCGAGATCGGGATTCCTCTTACCGACAGGCATCAACAGTGCCTCCTTCGCCATGGTCACACATGTATCGGACATCCCTCCGATCCCGACACCGACGATGGATGGGGGACATGGGCGGCCTCCTGCGTTGAGTACTGTATCGATTATGAATCTCTTCACACCCTCCACTCCCTCTGACGGGTTCAACATCGCCAACTTGGTCATGTTCTCGGAACCCGCACCCTTCGGCAGGACGGTGATCTCCGTGAAATCGTCATCGGTCGGAAGATAGTGTATGATGGGCATACCTTCTCCGAGATTGTCTCCCGTACCCTCCCTTGTCAAGGGATCGACCGCATTCGGTCTGAGGGGCACCTCCTTGGTCGCCCTCCTTATTCCTTTAGCGATCTCGTCACGGATGGATGAATCGAATCTTCCCGAGACGTAGAACACCGGTATGCCTGTATCCTGACACATCGGCTTACCGAGGAATTCCGCCTTCTTCACGTTGTCCATTATGCAACCCAATTGGGAATAGGCGATCTCGTTCGTCTCCCATCCCGCCGCGGCCTCGAGGGCCCATCCGATGTCATGCGACAACCTGGTATTCGATAGGCGGAGAAGTTTGACGACCACTTCCTCTACTGTCTCTGGCAATATTATCATGATGTGGGCACCATACAGATACACGGATAAAACCGTGTCCATCGATCGATCTCACAGATCGTATCTCTGGGCATACGCACAGTGATACTTACCGACCGAGATGTACAATGACAGATCATCATGCGCACCGGATATCGTAAAACTGTCCGATACACACCTGTTGAACTCCGATTCGTGATAATCCACGATCGTCGTCCTGTATGTGAGCCCGGATGCTATGGTGATCGCCACATCATGTATCTGTCTCGAAGTGAATT
>R20__coassemble_1170_pt1 | contig 15758 bp, 16 predicted proteins | sample R20__metabat2_low_PE_015 | metagenome-assembled genome bin R20
ATTTAAAGAAAGAATCTGGGGTATATACATACCCCAAATTTAGAGCGTTAGAGTTCATATTATGGAAAGGTGGGCGGATGAAGGAAGAACACAAGACGATCTCATTCATGATCATCTTCCCGCTGTTGATCATCGTCCTTCTTGTCCTAGCCTTCATCGATACGACACTGTTCCTATACGTGTTGCTAGCGATTTTCATATTCGCGAGTGTATTTTTGCTACTGGGAAAGGGCGCATGGTATGTGGCCGGTTACAACGTCCTCAGTGGTAACGAGAAGAGCAGATTCACCGAACAGGAGGTATCCAAGTTATGCAGACTCGTCGGGGTGATACATCTTCCGTTCGTCCTTCTGATAGCATCCATAATCATATCGAACAGGACATTGGAGATATTGTCCCTCTTCATATGTGTCATCGTGCTTGTCGTCGTCCTGATATTCATCGTCAGGATGCTCAATGACAAACAATGACGAATCAGAATCCCCCGGTCATTTTCGACCTATAGATAAAAGAGGACCATGACAGGGCCCGAAGGCCCTGCATGGAGGTAGGTTAGGTGCATCATTTCAATCTGATCTGTACCACGCCTGACTTCGGATCGCATTGCGATACCATCTCGCCCTCGACGAAATCCGAGACGAACGATAATCCTGCCAATTCGATCGTATTGTCAACACAGATCACATTACCTTTGTCCGAGGGACGGATGACCATCAGCCTCTGATCGGGACTGAGATGTACGTAATATCTCGGTCTCGTGAATATGTCGGATTGTATCGCGTCCGGTCCGATCCTCATGACCACGTTCTTCGGAGGTGTGTATTCCTCTGCCTTCGGTTCGGATTCTTTGACATCATCTTCTTTTCTGACCTTATCCTCGACGATCAACTCTTGATTCTTGATCTTGAGATCCTCGATCTGAACACGCATCGATCCGATTATCCTCTCGTTCTCGATCAGTTTCATGCTCAGTTGTGCATTGTCATCCATCAGGTCCTCAAACCTCTGCTTCTCTTCCTTGATGATCTTCTCTTCCGCGGCCTTGACACGCTCATCGATGACGTCCTTGAACTTCTCCTCGAGCATGGGCATCATCTCTTCCTTATGGTCGTTCCATATGGAATTGATGATTATCCCTCTCTGTTCCTCCATCAATGAGAATATGAACGATGCATCCACCCTCTCCAAGGGTTTCGCAAAGTAATTGGTGTTGAACTTAGGGTTGGGTTTGATGGAACAGATCCACGTATCCCCGGGGAGGATGGTGGTCTCGTAGCTCTTGTCACGATAGACGGTTATACCTTTGTAATCTCCGGATACGTTACCTTTGCTATCGTAATCGAATCTTATGACGGCACATCTGTTGTTCGTGTACGGGCCCCAATCATCCTCGTCCATGCCGTACTTCTCGTTGTTCTTCATGACGAAGTCGTAGAAGTTCATCTTCTGTTCCGAACTCATTCCATCGCCCCCTCTTCATCTGTCATGATGTTCCTCGTCACATCCTCGGTCTTGTTGAACATGGTCAATATCGGTAAGGATTCCAATTCGATGTATTTGTCAGCGGTACGTCTTAGTTCTTCGGAAGCGGAGTTCCTGAATGCCGCCACCTCCACAATCTTACCTGCGGATTGAACGTGCTGTATGGCCGGGACGAAGTCCCTGTCCCCGCTTATCACGATGGCGACATCATAGTTGTCCCTCAATGCATGTACGAGCATCTCGCATGCCATGGCTACATCCACCTCCTTCTGCTCCCTACCCTCGACGGAGTTCCTCTCGATCACACGGAAACCGTTGTATCTGAGGTAATCGTGGAACTTCCTCGTACGTGCGGCGGAATCCTCATCATCACCCATGGTCCCATCGAACACGTAGGCCGCAAGGACGTTACGATTGCCGGCCAACAGTCTCGCCAATGAGTAGAAGTCGGTCTTGAAAGGGAATGATTGCGACATCGCCACGGATGACAGTATATTCCTGAGGTCGATGAATATCATCACTCTGTTCTCCTTGTTATTGGTGATTATACTCACGATATCACCTTCTGAATTGGCGCACCCTGGAGGAATGGTTCTTGTCGATTATCTTCTTACCATTTGGATCCTTGGTGACCCTACTAACGGAGAAATGCAGTTGCGGACTATAGACGATATCCTTGATGAGGAAGAAGTCCTTGCCTTCGACGGTATCGTATGTCCCTATGGTCTTGTACTTATCATCGAATTTGGTCATCAATGAAAGGATATGATCGCTACCATTGGAGTTCGGGTCATCGAATATTATCATGAACGCTCCTTTCTCGTATAGGCACTTGGTAGCTATACTTGCAGGTCTTTCTTCTACCTCATGCGGTTCGGAGATGCTGGGATCGGTCATGTAATAGGATTTCATGAGCTCGTTCCTCTTACATTGCGAGACCATGAGATGCTTGGATATATGTTCTATATTGGTGCATACGTCAGCATACTGTTCCTTTAGTTTGGCGGCCTCCATCGGATCCATGTCCTCGCTTGCCGATAGTTCATTCTTGATGCGCTCGCCTCTATTCTTGAGTCCATCAAGTTCCCTGGTTAAATCTATGACCTCTACATCGGTCTTCTTCAGTTCACATTCCAACTTCCTTCTCAGTAGTTCCTTATTGGTATCATCGGAGACCATCTTATCGAAGAAATCCAGGACATCGGTAGGTATCTGTTTCATCATCCCTTCGTCGTACAATTGCATGTATTTGTACAGGGTGGGGCGGGATATCCCCAACATATCCGCTGATTCCGACAGGTTACCTCTTATCTTGATCATGTTAGAAACTTTCATTATTATCGGGATTAACATCGAGTGATATGTTATATAATGATTTTTACACTTTTACACTTGATTGACAAAAGTGTAAAGTTGACTTTACAATAATATTACCTAAATTACGATAAAAATACGTTGGATTCGATTAAAATAACCTATTTTGATAGGAAAAACGGCGAAATCGGAGAGATGCTCTTTACAAATCTGTAAAGTGTAAAATCTATGGTGTCCAGACGATCATGCCCATCCTCATATCGCGTGAGAGGTCCACGGATCCATCCACGGTATGGGAATCGATGATCGATCCTATGACATCGATCTCATGTTCGGTGATCCTGCGATATTTCCCTACGAGTCTGAAGTATCTGTCAACACATTCGTCCTTCTTGATGACGGTATGATTATGTCGTGTGAAGAATTCCAATGAAACATCCTTTCCGATGGATCTCAGGTATTCGTAAGGATATGTGGTATCGTATCCCGAGTAGGAGTAATCGCAACCCAATTCCTTCCATATCTCTCCTTCGATACCATGTCCGATGTTCGCTGATGATACATACACACAATATCCTGTGGAATGGGATTCCATGGATGTCAACGCATCGGGATCGTTCATAGGAGGACATAACGAGGAGAATGCGACATCGCAAACGATGTCGGAAGGTATCGAGAGACAGTCCGATAACACCGGTTCGATGTTGTGGATATCCATCTTGGAAGCGATACCCATCATCTTTTCTAACATCTTAGGGCTGCTGTCGGTACCTATTATCTTAGATACATATGGAGAGAAACGTAATGCGAACGATCCCGTTCCGCACCCGATATCCAATATGGTGGAATCCTTGTCGATGATACCTTTATTCAACAACGTGGTTACTATCTTATCGGATATCTCGGAATATTGGGAATCGTTGTAGGTCGATGCGGCATCATCCCACATCCTTTGGACATCCTCGTGTCCCTTACCTTCTCCGAAGGACGGATGTTTGGAACGTTCCTCCTTCCATCTCGAGCATATGGACTCCCTGTCTGCCATCAGGTTTATCATGACAGGGAAGGATTTAATGACTGTCATGTGCAGTAATACTAATTGTAAAATAGTATTAATAATAAGAGAGGCATCAACATATGATGAATTCAAGGTCAATATTCGCGGTATTGATGGTTGCGATGTTCGTTTCCACCGTAATGTTCTCCGTCGTGACGATCAGCGATGAGGATTCCGTTGCAGCATCCACCATATCCGTGGTGGATCGTGATGCCGCGGATAACGACATAACAGGGATAGTGAAGGACGGAGGGATCATCACCGTCGGACCGGGAGCTCTGAGATGGGTCTCCTACATAGGCATGGTGCATGATGTCAGGTGTATAGATTACGGTGATGTCAACGCCTCATCCATGAACGGGAAGGGCTACAGGACACTGTTCGATCTCGATGGTGCGAAGAAGGTGGATTCCGCAGGATTGATCGCGAAATACAAGAGCGAACCCAGCAACCCACCGATAGAGAGCGATCTGAAGGAATTCGGTATATCCATCCACACTCACAACGACTTCACCACTGCAGATCTGGAATCATTGGCAAAATGGAGCGAGATACCGAAGACCATGGTCATCGTGAATACCATCTACGACGAGCTCACGCCCGAACTCAAGAAAGGAGTGACCATGCTCGGTATCAAATTCGTCGTCATCAAGAATTGTACCAAGTTCCTCAATGATGATTTCTCTCTATACGGGGATTTCATCATCGATCTCTCGATCATGGGTTCGGCCTTCGATAACATCACGGGAGCGAACGATCTCGCAGATAAGATCGGTAAGCACGTGGATACGATCAGAGGATTGATCGACGGGAAGACCAGCAAGTTCGGAAAGGCATACATCGGAGCCGCATCCTATTCGGGTGCGAAGTCATTGACGTGGACCGTAGGCAGCTATCTGCCTTTCGAGTTGGCCGGTGTGAAGAACTCATACAGCGGTACCAGCACCATATCCGAGGATGCGGGTTCCGAGGTGATGTCCAAGACGAATCCGGATGTCATATTCATGGATCTCTCGAGCACGACCAAGTTCACGGGAAGTGATGAAGGCAGCAATGCCGTGCTCAAATACGCCGAACTCAAGAACGTACCGATCTACACGATATTGCCATACGTCTGGTTCGGCATCAATTTCGACAATGCGATCGCGAACGCGTATTATCTGGTGTATGTCTGTTACGATGATGTCATCTCGTACGACGAAGTCCTGAAGTACATCGGTTCCGTCTATGATGATTTCTATCCCGAGCTCGGTGAGGAGAGGATGACGATAGGTGACACGACCTACGTCGGAGGTAATATCGTCGTCCCGCATATGATGGCCGACTATTATTCACAGAAAGGTTCCAAGCTGACGGTCGACGGCAACTGTCTGAAGGTGACCGTCGAGGAAGGGAAGAACACATTCGAGATCACGGAAAGGCCCGGCGGAGGCTCTCACGACGGAGATTCGGAAGGCAATTCCGCGATAATAATTGGGGTCGCAATCCTCGCCCTCGTGGCGATAGGCATACTCGGATACGCGTTCCTCAGAAGACGATAAGAGCCATCAGCATTCCCAAACCCTTTATAAACCATCTTCATAGGGCAGTGTCGATGATGAACGAAGGCATCCGGGAATACAAACGCACCAACCATCTAAGATGGGGTCTTGTCCTCTTCCTGATCCTTGCAATCTTCGTTCTGTTCATCATCTCCCTGTATGTCGGACCCACGAACGTCACCCTCGGGATGATATTCAACAACATATTCTCGTCCGACGGTACTTGGGAAGGTTACGTGATACATGATGTCAGACTGAAGAGGTCGATAGCCGCCATATTGGCAGGAATCGGACTCGGTGTTTCGGGTGCTGTGATGCAATGTGTCCTGAAGAACCCGTTGGGTTCCCCGTATACCTTGGGTATTTCCAATTCGGCCGCATTCGGTGCCGCATTGGGGATAATGGTGCTCGGCGGAGGGATCATCACGGGACAGTCCGTGCCCGGTTATCTCATCGAGAACCCATATCTCGTCACGTTATCGGCATTCGCGTTCTCTCTGTTGGCGACAGGGATAATCGTCCTATCTATGAGGATATTCAATGCGAGTCCCGAGACGATGTTGCTCACGGGTATGGCGCTGAGTGCGATATTCTCCGCAGGGATAGCGTTCCTCCAATACCAAGCGAACGAATTGGCGCTGAGTGCTATCGTCTTCTGGCAGTTCGGCGATCTTGAGAAGGTATCCTGGAACAATATGTGGTTCATCGTCGCCATCGTGGTGATATCGTTTGCATATCTCTACTTCAAACGTTGGGATCTTAATGCGATGGATCTTGGGGATGATATCGCACACGGATTGGGGATCAACGTCTCGCGTGTGCGCATAGTCGTGTTGGTATTGTCGGCTGTGACGACATCGATCATAGTCTCATTCGTCGGTATCATAGGTTTCATAGGTCTGTTGGCACCGCACCTTTCGAGGAAGATGGTCAGTAATGACAAATGTCTGCTGATCCCCACATCCGCAATCGTCGGTGCTTTGGTCTTGCTGATAGCGATGATGCTCTCGGAGAACGCATTCGGATTCACAGTGCCTGTCGGAATAGTGACTTCGTTCATCGGCGGTCCGTTGTTCCTTTGGATCCTCTACGGCAGATATTCTAAGAAGGGAGGTATCGCATGAAACTGTTGGATGTCAGGGACGTCAGATACTCCTATGGGGATGCCGAGATACTGAAAGGTGTGACATTCGATGCAGAGGAGAATTCCGTGGTATCGATACTCGGTCCGAACGGTGTCGGGAAGACCACGTTGCTCAAGTGCATATGCGATATCATCGAACCCTCGTCCGGTGATGTGACGATAAGCGGACACAACGTAAAGGATCTCAAGAAGAGGGAATTGGCGAAGCACATCGCATACGTCCCGCAATACGTCGAGAGGACGAATGTGAGAGTGTTCGATTCGGTGCTCATAGGTAGGCGCCCATACATAGAATGGGGAACCACCGAGAAGGATCTCCGGATGACATGGTCCGCATTGGAATCATTGAAGATCGAGGATCTCGCATCGAGGTATGTGGAGGAGATCAGCGGAGGGGAGTATCAGAAGGTGCAGATCGCAAGGGCGATCGTACAAGAGCCAGAGTTACTCATTCTTGATGAACCTACCAACAATCTCGACATATCGAATCAGCACATAACCATGCATACGATCATCAATGCTGTACGTTCGAAGGGGATGTGCACGATCATGACCATGCATGATATCAACCTCGCAGTCCACTACTCTGACAGATTCATCTTCGTGAAGGATGGTAGGGTGATTTCACAGGGCGGAGCCGAGATCATAACGGAAGAGTTGATCGAAGATGTCTACGGTGTGAAATCGGATGTGATCGTTCACAAAGGGAAACCGTTCGTAATACCCCATCCGTTGCCTATGGATATGATGCACATACACCATCAGCATGGTGGCGAGATGCACAGCCATGAGGTCGATGACGAACACCATCATCATTGATTGTTGAGTTCGGACAATCTCATCCTTATCCTGAGAAGAGCATCCTCGGCTGTGGAGGATCCCTTCACGGCATCCTCCATCGGGCACATACCTGTGCCCTGACGATTGATGATCATCTCCGTCTCCTCATCGTGATACTCTTTGATCCTGTATTCGGATAGGACCTTGATCGCTCCTTTACTCATTACGGGCGCATAGACCTCGTCCATACCCAATAATGTGTACAACATGGCGGATGCCTTTCCAACGACCTTATCGGCCGATGACCATCCCTTGAACGATTTCCCCGAATCCAATAATGATAGGAGGGGCTTGACACCTCTCTCAGTGAACCTGATCACATCATCACCTTTGCATATGACACATGTGCATCCTTCTGCGATAAGGATCGATCTGGCTCTTACGGTGTTATCGTTCATCGTATCAGGGCTCATCTCATCGAGTTCATCTCGTCCATCGCATCCTTCATTCCGGGAACGCCGAGGTTTATCGCCCTCAGGATGTGCTTCTCAGCCCTGTCTATCCTTCCCGCTTCCATCATGGATGCCGCGAGCGATTGATGCAGTTTCACCAGCAGATCGGGATCGCTCAACCTGTTACTGTCGTTGAGCTCCTCCAAAATCTCGATGGCACATTCGTGATCGTTCCACATACCTTCCATGTCATGTTTCTCCTCCAGGATATCGCCCCTGTAGACGTATGAGAATACCAATTCCATGGGGTCGTCGATACGGGAGATCCTGTGGAGACGTTTTCCGTATGATATAGATTCCGAATATGCATCCACCGCACCATCGTTCAGACCCATTCCCGTATCCGCCTGACCGATGAGATTCAGGGTCTCCATCTTCCTGTTGGTGGACCAGTTATCGGTATTGTTACCGATGAGTTCCAATGCCTTCTGTGTGAACGGTACGGATGTCTCGAAGAATCCGAGATCGATGAGGTCCTCTGCGCAACCATCGCACATCATGATGAGATCCTTCCACCCATAGTGATGGATATCGCCATGGATCTCGTCCAATCTCGAGATTATCTTGGAATAATCGGACAACATCATCTCCTCGTTCTCGTCGAAGACCATCTGTCCGTGGTTCTCGTACATCTTGACGAACGTACCGATATCGACATGATCCATCTCCTCGGACAGTTCGATCGCCTCTTCGACATCCGTCATCGATGATGTGTAAGATCCGAGGAGCATCAGGATGGTGCTCCTGTTAACGAGTGCTTCCAACAACTCCTCCTTAGTGCCATGGATCTCAAGATCTGACACTTTGTCATTGTACTCCTTCAAAGCCTGTTCCAAATGTTCGTCGGAAGCTCTCATCAGCAATGGAACTGTACGATACATGATAATCTTTCCGTTGGACTTCTTTTCATGAAATGACGGTCCCCAGACACATGTATCGAATGTATCAGACATCGAAAGAATAGCCATTAAATACAATCGTTCAGTGTACTTTTTCGATGATCAGACAAAAACGCGTTCTGGCGATACATGACATATCATGTTTCGGGAGGTGCTCATTGACAGTTGCATTGCCGATCATATCGGCCACAGGCATGGAATGTACCGTGATCCCTACAGCAGTGTTGTCAACACATACCGGTGGTTTCAAAGGATTCACATATCGTGACCTCACCGACGATATCGTACCGATCATGGATCATTGGAAGACATTGGACCTAGGGTTCGATGCGATCTATACAGGATTCTTGGGTTCGTTCGAACAGATCGATATCATCTCTAACATATTCGACAGGCTCAACGGCATCAGGATCGTGGACCCCGTCATGGCGGATGAGGGGAAACTGTATGCGATATTCGATCCCACATTCCCCAAGGGTATGCGTAAGATCTGTGAGAAGGCGGACATCATCCTGCCCAACATAACGGAAGCATCCCTTCTGCTCGAAGAGGAGTATAAGGAGGGTCCGTACACACCCGAGTACATCGAGGGATTGATGGATAGGTTGGCAGGACTCGGTGCGAAGAAGGTCGTTCTCACAGGGGTGTACTTCGATGATAAGAAGTTGGGTGCTGCGACATACGATTCCAAGACGGGAGAGAGATCGTTCTACTTCTCCGACAGGATCCCAGGTTATTATCACGGAACGGGTGATGTGTTCGGTTCCGCGTTCGTCGGTGCTTACATGAACGGACGTACATTGGCCGATTCCATGAGGATTGCCGTGGATTACACTGTGGGAAGCATAAAGAGGACATTCGCAGCCAAAACCGATGTCAGATTCGGTGTCAATTTCGAACAGGGCATCCCGCAGTTGATCAGGGACATATCCGGAGAGGACGAGATAGCGGATACCGTATCCGAACTCGCTTCGGAGATATGGAACGAATGTTATGCAAATGTCCTCTCTCAGGAACAGATCGACTACATGCTCAACACGTATCACTCACACGAGAGCATAAGGAAGGAGATCGAGGACGGATACAGATTCGTGATCCTGAAGGACGGTTCGAGACCCATCGGATACACATCATTCAAGGATGAGGGTGACAGGGTCTACATCAGCAAGATCTATCTTTTGAAGGAATTCCGCGGGAACGGATACGGGAAGAGGATCATCGACATTATCGATGATTTCACCAAAGAGAGTGCATTGAAGAAGCAGTATCTCAGGGTGAACAAGCACAATCCTACGGTGGACTTCTACAAGAAGGCCGGATTCACCATCGTCGATGAATGCAGATCGGACATCGGTAACGGTTATTTCATGGATGATTACATCATGGAAAGGGAAATTTGATGTTCATACCGACGACCCCGAAGGAGATGAGGGAACGTGGGTGGGATTCCTTGGATATCATCATAGTGTCCGGGGACACCTACATCGACTCATCTTACAACGGGGCCGCCGTCATCGGACATTGGTTGATCAAGAACGGATTCAGAGTTGGGATCATCGCACAACCTTCCTTGGATTCCGATGAGGACATAGGCAGATTGGGAGAACCCGATCTTTTCTGGTCCGTCACGGCCGGTTGTGTGGATTCTATGGTCGCGAACTATACGCCGACCAACAAGTTCCGCAAGGATGACGATTTCACTCCGGGAGGGGTGAACGACAGACGTCCCGATAGGGCATGCATAGCATATACGAACCTCATCAAGAGATTCCATAAGGGTAAGCCGATAGTCCTCGGTGGTGTGGAAGCGAGTCTCAGACGCTTCGTGCATTATGATTTCTGGTCGGATAAGATCAGAAGATCGATACTCTTGGATTCCAAGGCGGATGTGATAACATACGGTATGGCGGAGTTGTCGAATCTGCGTCTGGCACAGCATTTGAGGGATGGTACCGATTGGTCAAAAGTCCCGGGATTGTGCTACATGTCAGCGGAGATCCCCGACGGATACATCAAGGCACCTTCCTATGAGGAGTGCGTGGATTCCGATGATGCGTTCATAAGAGCATTCAAACTGTTCTATCGTAACAACGACCCCATCACAGCCAAAGGTGTCGCTCAGGGACACGGTAACCGTTTCCTTATACAGAATCCGCCTTCGGAGACTTTGTCCTCGGAACAATTGGATGAGATCTACGAGATGGATTTCGAGGATGCGGTGCATCCGTACTATCTGAAGGATGGATCGGTCAAGGCCATGGAGACGATCAAGAACTCCATAACCATCCTCAGAGGTTGTTATGGTGAATGTAACTTCTGTGCAATCGCATTGATGCAGGGAAGGACCGTCACGTCGAGGAGCGAGGACTCCATACTCAGAGAGGTCAAGAGGATAACATCGAGGAAAGGTTTCAACGGGCACATCAACGATGTGGGCGGACCTACGGCCAATATGTACGGCATAGAATGTCCGAAGAAGCTCAGGATGGGAGCGTGTCAGAACAAGAGATGTCTTTACCCCTCTCCCTGTAAGGAACTTCCCATCGATCATTCAAGATACACATCTTTGTTGGAGAGGATAAGGAAGATGCCCGGTGTCAAGAAGGTATCCATAGCATCGGGCATACGTTACGACATGATAGTCGCCGATAAGTTACACGGTGACGATTTCCTGAGACATATCTGTCAATACCATATATCGGGTCAGATGAAGATCGCACCCGAGCACGTATGTGACGAGGTGCTCAGATACATGGGTAAACCAGGAAGGGATGTGCTTCTCGAATTCAAGAGAAGATTCGATAAGATAAACGATGAGTTGGGCAAGGATCAATTCCTTACATACTATCTCATCGCCGCACATCCCGGCTGTCACGAGAGGCATATGGAGGAACTCTCTTCATTCTGCAGGAATTATCTCAGAACGAATCCTGAACAGGTACAGATATTCACTCCGACACCTTCCACAATCTCCACTCTGATGTACTGTACCAGAAGGAATTGGGAGAATACGAACAATATAAAAGCTGAGCATTCCATGCAGATGAAGCAGAAACAGAAGGACATAGTCCTCAATCCTCCGCGTCAAAGAAGGTGAACCCATGACCTACAAGGACATAGAAGACATGAAATCAAGGGCCAAGGAAGGAGACTTAGGGGCACAGGTCGAATTAGGTGTGTCCTATCTCTACGGCTATGGTGTGGATATCGATTATATGGAGGCCTTCATCTATCTGCAGGATGCGGCCATCAAGAACGATGGTGAGGCCCAATTACATCTCGGTAGGATGTACGAGAACGGATGGGGGATCAAGAGGGATCTTTGGACCGCGTACAGTCTCTACAGACGTTCGTACAAGGTGCACACGGAAGGTTCCAGGAAGGCTTTGTCGAATGTGGTCGATAAACTCGCTGACGAGATACCGATCACGGGACGTCTTTCCATAGCTGATGACTTCAAGATCACAGCCTGTTGCGAGAAATTACGCGAATACATCAGGATGGGCAGGGTCATACCGTTCGAGGATGACGACGAGAACAATCTTTACATCTCGAACACGAACAGGAACATCCTCCTGAAGGAATGTCCGTTCTGCGGGGAGTGCGTACAGCACATCCATTGATATGGTCCCCTGTGGGTATGTTCCCACAGGGATCATCGCTCCCTTCACGGGAGGAGTCTTTGCATATCTCTGGGGAAGAGGATACCCTCTCTCACGTTGGGGAGGTCGAGCATCTTGGTGATGAGTCTGTCGAGACCGATACCCCAACCACCGTGCGGTGGCATACCGTATTTGAACGCATCCGTGTAGAATGTGAAGTCCTCGGGGTTGAGACCGAGCTTCTCGATCCTTGCGACGAGTCTGTCGAATCTGTGCTCTCTCTGTCCTCCTGATGAGATCTCCTGTCCTTTGTAGTCGAGATCGAAGGAGTATGAGTATGGTGTACCATCCTTCTCCATGATGTAGAACGGTTTCTCTGCCGCGGGATATTCTGCGATGAAGTAGAGATCCTTACCTTTCTCGGCCATGTACTCGCCGACGATCTTCTCACCTTCGGTGCCGAGGTCGTCCCCGTCCTTGAGTCCGAGTCCGGCATCGTTCACGATCTTGAGACACTCTTCGTAAGTGAGGATAGGGTAGGGTGTGGGTTGGATGTTGATCTCCTTTCCGAGGATCTCCAACTGTTTCGCACCTCTCTCCTTGAGTCCTTTGAGTACGTAATCGATGATCTTCTCGATCATGCGCATGACGTCCTCCTGATCATTGATCCATGTGAACTCCCCATCGAATGAGATGAATTCCGTCACGTGACGGTTGGTGTTGGATTTCTCCGCACGGAACGCGGGACCGAGTTCGAAGACCCTGTCCAATCCCGTGGACATCAACATCTGCTTGTAGAGTTGGGGTGACTGAGCGAGATACGCTTTCTTTCCGAAGTATTCTATCTGGAAGAGTGTAGCTCCACCCTCTGCACCGGAACCGACGATCTTCGGTGTGTTGACCTGTACGAAACCGTTATCTTCCATGGCTTCGACGATGAGCCTCATCATCAACGATTTCAATTCGAAGATAGCTCTGATCTCGGGTTTCCTGAGATCCATGAACCTGTTGTTGAGACGTGTGTCCATCTCCACGTTCACCTTATCGATGACACCCATGGGAAGAGGTGTCGCCGCTTCGGAATAGACCTCGACCGCGGAAGGGATTATCTCCAATCCGAGTTCTGTCTGATTGCTCTCCTTGACCTCACCCGTGACCGCTACGACGGATTCCCTCGAGATCGTCGTGAGCGTCTTGAACAGTTCGGGCTCGATCTTCTTCTTTGGGAGTGTGAGTTGGACCACCCCATATCTGTCCCTGAGTGCTACGAATGAGATCCCTCCGAGATTCCTGGTATCCTGAATCCAACCTCTGATCGTGACCTCTCCGTCACCGACCTTCACTGTACTTGAGTCCCTTATGAGAGCTGCCATATTATCTGTACGCGCGATTGATAGATGGGATATTAATATTATCGTAGAACGAAAGCCTCTCTCATTCGAGAATTCTGATGATCCGGGAGTACATGATATGGTCGTGGATGATCCATATCATTCGATGTGCCAGCATATCATCTGACACTCAATATGGTGACCGTGTTGTCAATGACCTTGAAGCGGACATCATGACCTGCGAACGACATCCCGTATTCCCTTCCGTCATCCTGATATGAAGGTCTCGGGTCCTGTTGGAGACATCCTATCAATTCTTCCTTCTGTCTATCAGTGAATACCGAGAGTGTAATCTCATCATATTCCACCTTCAATAGATCTTTGGAGATGTTCTCGGTGAATCCGGATATGGCATCCGTGTGACAGTCCGCGGATCTGATATACGGTTTGATGTCGAATATCGGTGTGCCATCCATCAGATCGGCACCCTCCACTACAAGAACACATCCGAACTCATCGTCATGTTCCACGGATAACAATCTGACAGAGGACAGACCTATCGGGTTGGGTCTGAACGGGGATCTGGAAGCGAACACTCCGACTCTCTTATTCCCACCCAATCTCGGGGGACGTACCGTGGGGGACCAACCTTCCCTGTGGTTCTCGGAGAAATCGAATATCAACCATATGTGGGAGAAACCCTCGATATCCCTCAAGGCCTCGGGATCCCTGTATCTCTCTTCGAAGATGATGGTCCCGATGCTCCTGACGAGATTGCTCTGACGCGGTATCCCGAACTTCTCATCGAAATCCGTCCTGATATGGGCGATCGGTTCGAATTCCATCGTTTCACCTCTCAAAGCTCATATTGAATAGTTCATCCGTGGTTATTACATCGATGGTACCATCGGGCATCAGATTCGCCGATTCCAATCTCTTGGAGTGTATATCCCCGTCCCAGATGAAGCAATTGGATTCGGAGACCTTACGTGTGAGCTTTCCTCCGTGATGGGTGATGAAATCGGCGATACGGAACCCGATCTCTATCCTCCGTTCCTCGAATGATTCGGACATGGAGAATACCTTACCATCCAATCCAATACCTTCGGTTCTTACCTTACCATCGTAGTACTTCTGCAGGCGTTCCTGTTTGAACTTCAGCAATGTGGAATGATACACCACTTCGGAATCAACAATCGCACCTTTTCCGCAGAGTTCCAACAATTGTTCTGGAGAAAGGTTCTCCTCCTTGCAGAGATATTGCATGATGCGGATGCATGTCTTGGCATCCACATTAGGTTCCTTACCGTCATACGGTATGCGGAAGAGCTTCGCGATGCTCGATAATCCGTATGATGGTATATCTGCATAATTCCTGACCATCGTGTGGATATCGAACACCTTACATGGGATGGGTTTCAGATTGTCCTTGCGATCCATACAGCATAGGTATCTGAACGTGATCTCGGGTGAATATGATATGTAGATGGCATCCTCCTTCTGCAAAGCACTCTCGATCTGCGATCTCACCACTTTATATCTCGGAGCGTTCTTGAATTTCGAATGATCGGTACGACAGAACTTCTTCGATCTTCCCGTGGGTTTGGATGCGTTGATGAATATTTGCTTGGATAACTCGATGTTGAAGGATTCATCTGCTATGGCATAGCCGAACATGCACATCTCACAGTACGATCCGATATCGCGTGAGCATTCGGAATCGAAAGCAACGATCTTCATCTGGCAGTCTATCTGAAACATCCGTTAAATAGACTTTCATTAAATACCCGTCAGGGGGTATCTTAGGACATGGTCGATTGCAGGATAACGGCGGTCAGGAGGGCTGAGTATCGCGATCTCATGGAATTGTATGAGAATCCGTTGGAACATGCATGCGACGTGAACGTCGGGGATGTATGGATAACGGATGGTCATAACAGACCGGAAGGATTCTGCGAGAGTGCCTGGGATACGATATATCCGTTCGTGAAGGTATTATCGGAGGGTGGCGGTAATTTCTTCAATGGATGGATGAAGAACGAGCATTCGGCGATGATCTCATGCAACGACGGGTTCAGACCCGTGTCGTTCTACAT
>R20__coassemble_1215_pt1 | contig 15278 bp, 17 predicted proteins | sample R20__metabat2_low_PE_015 | metagenome-assembled genome bin R20
GAGGCGGAACCGTTCGAAGGTACCAACCCGTTGTTGGATCTGATACACTCACTCGGTCTTTCCACAGGCGTATTGACGAGAGGTTGCAGGGAATATGCCGAATGCGCATTGAAGAAATGTGGTTCCCTGCAGAGATTGGATTGTCTGATCGCCAGGGACGATTATCCCGAGAGCGAATCGAAACCGTCACCGGTCGCCATGCAACACATGGCAGAGAGATTGAATGTGAAGACGGATGAGATACTCTTCTTCGGAGATCATGTGATGGATTACAGATGTGCTAGGGATGCGGGAACGGATTTCATAGCAGTCACCACGGGTGCCTTCAGCATAAATGATTGGAAGGAAGAGGGTGTTGAGATCACATACGGATCGGTGACCGAATTCTACAATTCTCTGATTGCGTGAGCGAGAGCTCACGCTATTCCTGTTTGAATGGTAAAAGTGGTGCAAGGGACGAGATTTGAACTCGCGGACCACTAAGGACTAGCCCCTCAAGCTAGCGTCGTTGGCCATGCTTGACTACCCTTGCAAGCATATCCCCGATTGGAACGTGATTAATAAGCTTTTGCTTCAGACCACGACCCCTCAGTTCGATTTTGACCATCTTTCTCAAAATTCAATGAAAATCCATCCAAAACCCAGCATCATATCCATTGCGTTACTGTAAAATATCCACACCAGATAACCCATATTGTCAGGAGAGGGAGAGCGGCCGACGGTAGGACTGGATCCAGCTGAGGAAGTTCCCTCCTCCAAGGGCGAGATGGACAGGCGCAAGCCTGTACGGCGAGAGTCGTGGCAAGGGCTCAGAAACGACACAGCTCCGGCAGATAGGATGATCCATTCGGTGGTGACGTTCCCGGAGATCTGGTGAAACGGCGACTCCCCATCGGAGCAAGTTCATACAACGGGAAAGACCGGCCCGGGACCCGTGGGTAGAATGCGAAGTTGAATGCCGCTTTAAACAGAAGGGGGGCTACTACCCTCACCTGACACTTATATCCCACTTCGTACATTGTCTGGACATGTTCAGAGCCATCGGATTCGACATGGACGGGACCTTGATCGACAGCGATATCGATTACGACAGACTCGCTATGGTCGAACAGGACGTACTCACATCGATGGGCGTACCTGCCGATATCTTCACGCACATGATGTCCGAGAAGGATATGGTCGTTGCAGGTCTAGATTATCTGCATTCCATAGGCAACAACATCACTTTCGAGGAACTGAACCACATCATCGACGAGGAATCCGCCAGGATCGAATCGTTGAACATCTCCAAGTCAAAACCGTTCCCTAAGGTGAAGGAACTCCTCGATGAGATATCATCAAAAGGATACAAGATCGGTCTTTTATCGAGAGGTCACAGGAGCTACGTGATGAAGACGTTGGAAATGCTCGATCTCACGGATTACTTCGATGCCATCGAAGCGTACGACGACCATCCCGTAGGCGAACAGAAGCCGAATCCCATCGCCATGAGATATCTCGCGAAAGGATTGGGCGTAAGGACCGATGAGATACTATACATCGGCGACGCCGTCACAGATTACCTCTGCGCAAGGGATTCCGGTGCGGGATTCATAGGATTGGCTCAGAACGAGCACAGCCGTGCCTTGTGGGCATCATGTGACTACGATATCGAGATACTCGATAACATATCCGAACTTCTCGGACGTTTCTAAAAATAACAAAGAAGGGGGTTTGGCCCCCTTATGGTTTTACTCTGTTCCCTTTCCGTAGGTGACCTCAAGGGACTCCATCTTGTCCTCCTCGAGCTGGTTGTAGTAGAACCTTCCGAGGTTGGACTCGAATGTCGAATCCTTGGGCATGATCTTCTTGATGCCGACCATGAGCTTCGAAGCGACACCCATGAGGTTCTTGTCGAGGTTGATTCCGAACCTTGTCTTTCCGCAGACGAGGTGTCCGGGGTTGACGACATCGTGGGGATCCAAGAGTGTCTTGATGTCCCTCATGACCGCAGGCTCCTCGCCTGTGTGGATGACATCGAGGTTAGATGCGAAGAACACACCGAGACCGAGTGAACGGCCACCGTAGAGCATCGCTTTGTCTCCCATGTAGAAGTTGTATGCGAATGCGAGCATTCCGGTGAGGCTCTCGTCATCCTTGAAGTAGTAGGGCATGAACATGGCCGTGCTGCGATCGGAGATCATACCGACGATTCCTCCGGGCTCCATCTTCATGACCTCGAATCCCTTGTAACACTCGTCCACGAACTCTCCCCAGTGCTGTACTTCCACGACAACTTCTGCAGGAATGGATCCGATACCTGCCTTGCGGCACCTGTACTCGTAGCATCTCTCTTCCCACTCGTGCTCGCAGATGTCACTGGAGACCTTCCTTCCGCCTGCTTCCTCAGCGATGGCGTCGATGGTCTTCTCTTCGAGATCGAGGAACTCGGGTGCTCCCTGGAGTGTGATCAGAAGGATGTTGGACACATCGGGTGCGTGGAGACCTGCCTTCCTCTGGTTGTCGAAGTGGTAGCTGTCCGACCATGCGATGTGGAGCGGTTTCACGCTGGGGTGGTTGACGATCTTCTGGATCGGACCGTGCATGTCCTTGAGCTTGTCGAAGTCGTAACCGAGGTATCTGAGCTCACCCTTGGGGTAGACCCTGAGTGTGACCGTACCAATGAATCCGAGTGTACCCTCTGCGCCTGCGAAGAGCTGGTTGAGGTTGTATCCGGACATGTTGTTACCGACGTTGTCGTAACCTGTGTTGATGATGACACCATCCGAGAGGACGACCTCAAGGTTCATGATGTTCTCCCTTGCTCCTCCGTATTTGTATCCGCCGATACCGATACCGCCGGTGGAGACCCATCCGCCGAGTGTCGCCGAGGGGAATGACGAGGGTGTCGAACCGACGAAGAGTCCCTCTGCGTCACATGCTTCCATGATCTGCTTCCATGTGCATCCTGCCTGTGCCTTGACGGTCATGTTGACCTTGTCGACGGCGATGACCTTGTTCATCTTGGCGGACATGTCGAGAAGGATCCCACCATCTACGGGCATGGATCCTCCGAGACCCCATGTGGATGCTCCCCTGGGTGTGACTGCGACACCTGTCTTGAATGCGAGAGCTGCGATCTTCGAGAGTTCCTGAACGGACTCGGGCCTTACAACCACATCGGGGATGTGCTTGAAGGCGATACCTGCCTCCTTTGGCAGAGGTGCGAGGTCGTGTGCGTAGAGGAGCCTGTCCATCTCGCCTGTGTTGACATCGTCCTTTCCACAGATCTCGATCAATTTCTCGATGACCTCGGGGGTCACTTTGCGTGATAAGTTTTCTGCGCCTTTCATATTATGTCCCTCACTTTACAGTGTGACTTAATGATGCTGTGAAACATATCGGTGTTTATAACCCTTCCTTCAAGAGTATATAAAGTAAAAACCTTACTTTACGATTATAATACATTTATTTGATTTTCGGTACGAATTTCGTAAGGCCATTTTCCACCAATATCCTCTCGATATCCGATGGTTCCACGGAGAAGAGATGGGTATGACAGTCGCAATCGGAGCATCCGAAACCTTCCACCGCAGGGATGGCTCCGCTATCTGTCAATAGATTAGCAAGATCGCATTCCTCGATGAAATCACCGGATGATTCGTACGCATACATGTCATCCGACATTATGGTAAGAAAATCGATGTGCCAACGCAGTCTCTTATCCTTGGAAAGATGCCTGTTTAGGCGTTGGTCCAATCCTGCCATCGCACTTCCGACGTAGCAGTAATGACCTTCATAAAATGTGGATTCTCCCAGTGACCCTATCCTCACGGTGGTGTCACATGGTATGTGTAGGAAGAGGGCGTAGGTCCCCTTGCGTATCATACGCCCTTCCTACGATCCTCGTCCTCGACCTCCGACTTCGTCTTGATCCTTATGATCGTACTGCTGTCATCGATCCTCGATTCGGATATCCTCGCTATATCGGTGAGCTTCCTTCCGTAGACCACAAGGTTATCGAAGTAATCCTTGTGCTCCCTGTACGGGATCTTGACCCTAAGGCCGTCCAAATGGAGTACGATGGGTGCGGGCCTGAGGCTCATGTCTATGGGTTCGTATGTCTCCAACAACTGTTTCAATTCCGCAGGGTGGACGAACAACGGATCCTCTTCGAACATCGCCCTCCTCTTCCTGATCACCTTGTCCACGACATCGGCGATCTCGGAGAGCTTCGCCCTCTCCTCGGTGGTCCTCATTCTCTCCGCCTTGCGTCCCACTCCCGTTACGATTGCCTCGCAATCATCATCGAGACCCTCCGGTTCGGGTCCGCATACCAATATCACAGGTATATCGATATCATCGAAGAGTGATTTCTTCGCTTCCACACACTGTTTGAAGTTACCGAGCATGAAGACCGCTGCGTCATATTCCTCTATGATGCCCTTCTCTTTAGCTGATATCTGAGCTGTGGTCTTTCCCCTGCCTCTCGCAAGGCCCATCACGACAGAGATGCCGCCGTATTGTCTGATCTCCTCGGCGATATCACATATCGGGTGGGGCATATGATGCCTTCCCAACGTACAACCTACGACAGCGATCTCGGTACCTGCGAGAGGGACGTTCTTCACCTCTCCGCCGATCTCTCTGCATTTCTCGGAGAGCATCGCCTTATCCTCGCCCGGGATCGACATCGTGACCGTGAGCAACTGTGCACTCCTCGTCCTTTGTAACACCACTCCACCGACATCCTCTATCGCTTCGAACAATTCATCCGAACGGTAGATACCACCATCGTACATCATGACCTCGAACATCAGGCCACCCCCTTCATGGATTCGTGTACCATCTTACCTTCCTCGACCATCTCCGGGAGCATGATCTCCTCCGTGGCGACGATCGTTATCACATTACCGTCGGAGATGTTGTGCCTGTTCTTGATGCCCTCGGGCATCACCCTCCACAATGCACCTATTATCTCCTTCTTGATCTCCTCACCCGAGGATATCTGATAATCGGCTATGGCCTTCTCGTCCCCTCCGAACACGGTCAGATCGAACCTGGTCTGCTGTTCGACACGGTCCCTGCCGTAATTCCTCCACAGCGATGCTATGATATCGGGTGCGTATCTCTCGTCGGAGATGGAGACGTGCGTCTCATTACCTTCCTGTCTAAGATCCGCTGCATCGGACACCACCTTGCTGGTGGGTTCGTTGATCAATCTCACACTGAATATGAACAGCGGGACCTCGGGTTTGAGTATCAGTTTGGCCTCATCTATCATGAGTGCCTTACCGACATCGTTCATGATGCTCTCGAAGAGCATCTTGTACGCCCCGCAAGCATATTCGTCTGTACCGGTCACGTCTATAAGCATATGGACACCTCACAGGAATCCCGAACTCAGCAACGCTCCTCCGACGGCTCCGATGTACTGTGAATCCGGCGGGACTATGGGTGCCTCTCCGAGGACCTCACCGACCGCTTTGACGAGACCTGCGTTGAGCGATGTACCTCCGACCTGTATGATCGGGTGCCTTACATCCACCTCCTGCAACTGCTGCTCGTAAACCTGTTCCGCAACGGAATGACATGCCGCCGCAGCGACATCCTCGAAGGATTTGCCCTCACCGAGTGTCGTCACCAGATCTTGGATACCGAAGACCGAACAGTAGGAGTTCATCTTGGCGTTCCTCCAATCACCCTTCACAGCGTATTTTCCGAGATCGGAGATCTCGACCTTCAACCTTCTCGCGGTCATCTCCAGGAAACGGCCGGAGGCACCGGCACAGACACCACCCATGGTGAAGTTGTCCGGTACACCGTCACGTACGGTGATGGCCTTGTTATCCATACCGCCGATATCGATGATGGTAGCCTCCCCTCTCTGCCTGTCCGCCAACCATACCGCTCCCTTGGAGTTGACGGTCAACTCCTCCTGGACCAGTTTGGCGTTGAAGTGCTTACCCAAGGTGAAACGTCCGTATCCCGTCGTTCCCATAGCCTCTATGTCAGATAACTTCACACCGGCCTGCTTCAGGGCATCCTCGAGCACCGATGTGGCGGATTCCACCACATTCCCGGTGGGCATCCATGCCTTACCGATGATCTTGTTATCCCTCATGATCACCGCTTTCGTTGTGGACGAACCGGAATCCAATCCTGCGGTCAATCCCGACTGCTTCTCCCTTGCAAGTAATTCCTTTCTTGCGACGATCGTCACCAGGGCCTCCATCCTCGTAAGTAACTGTGCGGCTTTGAGCCTCTCCGTGAACGAATATGTGACGACGGGGAGTCTCGTATTCTCCTGTATGAATCTCCTCAACTCGTTCCTTACGAGCGCAGCTTCTGCACATCTGAAGCATGTCGCTATGAACACAGCATCCGCATCGTAGAGACCGTCCGCCAACTGTACTGCACGTGCGATCATCAGTTTGAGCTGCGGGGACCTGGGATTGAATCCGAACCTCTGCACGGCGTCATCCACATCCGCTGCGGATACATCCGGATACACGATCTTCGCACCCACGCTGCGTGCGGCCTTCTCTATCTCGTACTGAACGCTGCTGTATTCAGTTCCGCATGACAATTGTGCTATCTTGATCAATTCGGACATCAGTACACCTCCGCCTTGTCCCCGAGCTTGTCGAGGAACTCCTTGATCTTGGCGACCACCAACTTACCCTCTTCCTCATCCTCGGGATATCTCACCGTAACCACAGGGATACCGCGTCTCTGCAACAGATACCTGACCATGAGGCTGGAACGCTCGCATCCTACGCAACCGAATGCGAAGGGTGCACCCTCCATGACGACGGCGGCATCCGCCTCCTCGATCAACGGACCCCATACGGCAAGCCTCCCCCTTATTCCCGAGGGGACCTCGATACCTGCGTACTTGAGTCCTTTGATCACATCATCCAATGTCACATTCATCGGTGGCATGTCTATCTCTATGTTGTCCACCCTCTCCTGGAGTGCTGCCATGGTGCTGAGAGGCTCATGTCCGAACCTCTCTATCAAATCGAATAAAATCATACTGTTTGGGGGGTCGATGAACACTTTCATTGGTTCGCCTCACATATCTTCTTAAATTCCATTACAGAAAGTTGTTTCCTGGGAGCAGGTTCCTTGACCTCCTCCTCCCTGTCCAGAGCGTCGAGTCCCGCCTCTATGTTGACAAGTGCCTTCCACTCCATCTCCAATTGGGAATATCCGGGCCTCGTACCGTGTTGCGCACGGCATCTCCTGGGATCGCTGGCGGAATATGCCCTGACCTTGGAGAATATACCGTTGTTGTCCATCTCCCTCGCCTTGTCGCGCACACGTCTGACGATATCCTTGGGTCCCTCGATGAGACATCCGTAACACGTCTCCTTCACGGTGATCCTCTCCCCCATGGAGTGGATCGTACGCGAGAGCTGATCCGGTGTGATATTGGACGTGGGCGATATCATAAGGAGTCTCGTCTCCCTCTCCTCACTCATAATTTCTCCTCCGTGATGTAGACGATATCCTCGTCCTCAGTCTTCTTGACGAAATCGTCGAGATCATCCTCGAATCTTCCGAAGATGTTGGTACCGTAACCTTCCTCGCCGGTCGGTCCGTACTCTTTGCTGTCTTCCAACCTGATACCTATCAGTCCGGCGTTGGGCCTTGCCTGATTCGTGAGACCGAGGTCCCCGCGCTTACATTTCTTGAACAGTTCGTCCGGATACAACGTGTGTGCCCTGCTCTGGTCCCCTTCGAATTGAACCATGGGCATACCGTCGAACATGAAGAACACCTTCAGCGAACCTATGGGTTTATGGCTCAATCCCGTGACCTTCTCGAAGTAATGTACACTGAGCGGTGACTTCTTCCTGTCCAATGATATCCTGAATATCCTGTCCTTCCTGACCGCGAAGGTCTGCACCTTACCGGCCTTCAGTGCATCGATGGTCCTCTCCGGGATCTGTTCCACCACTATGGCATCGTCATCCGTATCTCCGGTCCTCTCCTGCTTCACGCCTCTGGAGTCGAGGAATGCTGTGGCCTCCTTCTGTGTCATACCAACGGTCAACAGACGGAGCGGTTCCGTGACGACACTGATGCTGCTGTCACCTTTGGCCATCTTCACTATGGGCATACCGCTGACGACGGTACCTGCGTGGTTGTGCACCTCCGATAACTGTCTCTTCTCCTTGTAGATGAATATCCTGCCGAGTCCGACACCCTGGTTCCTGACGGTGACAGAACCGATATCCCTCACCCTCCTGTCCTCGATATCCATAGAGATGTCCTGATCCTCGTTACATGCGGCATAGCTTCCCGATGTATCCGAGATGTGCATATGTCCCTTGTCCGAAAGGATGAGCACGTGTTCCGCACTCTCCGGCGATGCCTCATCCAACCTTATCCTGACGTGGGTGTCGACGGAATAACCGTCCTCGAGCTTGTATGAGAGATCCGTTGTAACGATCACATTCTCCGTACTCTCCTCCGAGACCAGAGGTCTGACATCTATGACCTTGTCACCCTCCTGGAAAACATCCAGGATGTGCCTTCCCCTCGTGATGTGACCGATACGTCCGCTCCCGGCACCATAGGATCTCCTGTGGTCCTTCCTGGCGATCATCATGTATGTCGTAGCGTTATCATTACCGCCGAGCGAGAAGAAACAATCGTAACGTCTGTACAAACCATCGGATGGATCGTATTGTATGTCCGTGGAGAATGAACCGAACGCATCTATCCTCTCCGTCCTCCATCTCAGGAAGAGTTTGGACATCTCCCCGACCTTGGACCTCCAGATCTTGGCATCATTAGTGTTGTCGAGATGAAGGACCATCGTCCCTCTTTCCGTTACGATCTCGAAATCATCTGATTCCCTGACCAACTTCTCCGTGGAGAGATGGATGGAGACCAACGTACCCTTGACGTAATGCTCCCCGACCAATGCGGTCTTGAGCGTCGCTTTGGACGGCAGTTCCTTCTCCTTACCGTTGACCGTGACCTTCATCTCGGACCCTCCTCGTTCGGTAACATGCTCTGGACCTTGGAGACTATCTCATCCAACTTATCCTGGGGACACGATATCCCCCTTATCACTCCGTTCACGATCTCCACGATCGTTCCCTTCGTGTTCACCTTGTCATCTGCGGGCATGACATCCCTGGTCTTCACACCGATCGCAGCGAAATCCTCGAAATCCACGGGACACTGACATACCACTATCGCCGGTATGTCCACATTCCTGAGGATCAATCTCGCCTTCCAGATTATGTGACTGCGAACGTTTCCGAGATGGATCAATGCCACCTTGAACTGCTGTATCCTCTCGACCTCGATCGGATCCAGACCCATGCACTGTCCGTGGGACACATCCTCCGCATCCGCAGGCACACCCGCACCCGCGTTGAGGACGAGTACCGATGTATCGATACCTTCCTCCCTGAGTGCATATGTGATCTCACACACCGGTTTCGTGATGTGCCTCCTTCCGGGACCCATGGCGATGGCGACAACGTCCCTACCGCTCTCCGAGATGGTGGCCCTCTGTGCGAGACCCCCTCCCTGACCCATACCCATGGATTCACGGCATTCCACGAAACTGAGGTATCTTCCAATCTTCTGTTTCACTGTTGTTCACCATTCTCAAGTTCTTTTTCTATCTTGTCGAAACCGTTGACGATCTCCTCGGGCTTGCCTTCCTCGATGATCTTACCGTTCTTGAAGAGGACGGCACGGTCGCAACAGTTGAGGATGAAATCCATATCGTGACTCACCACGACGAACGTCTCACCGAGGTTGTCCCTGGCGTTCAATACTGCCTTAGCAACGGTCACCTTCGTGATCGGATCCATCGTACCCGTAGGTTCATCCAATATGACGATGCGTGGTTCCTTGATCAGGACCTGTGCAAATGCGATCCTCTGCTGCTCACCCACCGATAACGCATCGGGGTATGAGTACAGCACCTTCTCGATATCCTTCCTCGGGAATCCCACGCTCTGGAGCACCTGTATGGCCTTCACCTTGGCTATCTCGGCAGGCATGGTCATACCGATACATACGGTGAGGTTCTTGAGGATGGTATCGAAGGGGTACAAGGTGTATTCCTGATGGAGGACACCGATGTACGGCGTAGCCCTACCTTTACCCATGAATCCCGATTCGCTCATATCGACCCAATCGTCACCGATTTTGATCTTCACCACACCCGATGTCGCGGGTGTCATACCGGCTATGATACGTGATGTGGTGGTCTTACCGGCACCGGAGATACCGACCATGGCGAATATCTCGTTCTCCCTGATCGTGAACGATACCCCGTCCACGGCCTTGACCACTCCTCTTACAACGGAGAAGTAATGCTTCTTCACGTTCTCGAGGACGATGAGGGGCTCTCCGAGCTTGGTGTCCTTCCTCCTCTCGAAGTGGTACTCCTCCATGAATTTGGATGTTATCGTAGTGGGATCACCGCTCATGACCACGTTACCCGCATCGAGCCAGATTGCTTCATCGGCCATCTTGTTGATCGCTTCCGGCCAATGCGATGCGAATATCATGCAGATGTTGTTGTCACGTACATACTTGACCAACCTCTCGTGGACGATGTTGGCAGTATAGGGATCGAGCGTACCCGTGGGTTCGTCCGCAAGGAACACCAACGGATTCTTGGCAAGCTGCCTTGCCATGACGACACGCTGTTTCTCTCCTCCCGAGAGATCACGCGCGATGTGCGTTATCCTGTGCGTCATATTGACGAATTCAAGGAGTTCGATGGTCTTCTCGATCTTCTCCTTCTCGGATACCTTGTCCCCTATGGCCTCGAAGATGTTCTCCATAACGGTACTGTCACCGAAGAGGGCGAACGTCCTCTGCAACATGATCGATATGCGTTGTTTGAGCTCCTGCCTGACGGGGTCACGCTCCGGGAGTGCCCAATAATCCACCCACTCCGTCTTGGATTCGCCACCGCATTTTGTACATGCATGACCCTCGTACGGGAGATCGAGATTCCCGCACTTCGGACATACGTTCACGTGATAGAGCACCCTACCCGAGGTGGGTGCATAATCTTCAGAACCTCTGATCATGTGGATCAGTACACTCTTTCCGGCTGCACTCTTCCCGATGAGACCGAGGATCTTACCACTTGACAATGTGGCGCTAACATTATTGAGTACAGTCCTTCCGTCATAAACTTTTGAGACATTCTCTATTTTTAAAAGTTCGACAGACTCATTTGACATAAACAGCGTTATCACTTCTAGATAGATAAACCGTGCCTTTAACGCGCGTTATGATTAGTCGCGTTAATTACCCAGCATATGCCGAACACATTCGGGAGATCGATCGTATAATGATTCACATACCGTCCCAAGTACGACGATCGCACGATGATGTGATGACGGCACAGTCGATAAATACTATGTCCGCCATGGGTCATCCGAACACTGACCGATCTTCTCTGGAGATCGTGAATGGTTTACTTGACCAATTCAACGATTGGTCGAATCAGTTGAATTATCAGGGAGGCTTTTTGCAAACGATTCCCTCCCTGGTCCTTACTTTCAGTGACTTTATCACCTCCATAAGATTTACAGAGAGTCCATCCGCAAGTAGGCTGAAGCCCACGTTTGCGGACTTCATTCCCCCCTGACGATAACGACTATCCGTTCGATGTCAATAAAAGCCGGATACTACAGTTAGCAGGTTAATCCGATATTCGCGATTCCGACCCCCTCCGGACCACATCATTCCAAGGGTGAGAAAGCGAACCAGAATCGTTATATCTCTTCATGACGCTGGATACATGATGCATCCATCATCCAACGTAAGGGTATGCGGGCCTGCCCCGAAGTTCAATGATTATCACATATGGAAGTCGATAATGTCCATGGATATCGACGAGCCCATAGGCAGGAAGAAGCTGTCTTCCATCCTCGGTATCGGCGAAGGGAGCACGAGGACGATATTGAACATCCTTCTCGACAACAAATACATCGAGATCGGTAAGAGCGGGATCGTACTTACGAAGGAGGGGGATGAGTACAGAGGCCTCATATTCCTGGATGCGAAACCCATCGTCGTGAACGATCTCACCATCGGCAAGTACAACTGTGCCGTCATGATCAAGCACGCTTCCAGAAGGATATCGTTCGGTTGCGAGGAGAGGGATTCAGCGATAGTATCCGGTGCTAAGGGTGCAACCACATTGATCTGTTCCAACAACCGCCTGTTGTTCCCCGGTTCCGACTATCCCGTGGACGAGGATACGGAAAGGAGGATCAGGGACATATTCGCCATAAGGAACGATGATGCCGTGATCATCGGGACCGCGGATTCGTATGAGCTCGCCGAATGCGGTGCCATATCCGCCGCACTCAACACCATGGGTGGTCTCAGATTACAGAAAGGATTGAAAGATATCCTCTCATCGAAATCATCCGCGGGAGAGATATTGTCGTTGGCATTCGCCGTACACGAATTGGTCGGCGGATTACCGGTATGCGCAAAGAGCAGGGACGATCTCGGTGTGAGGATAGAGAACGGCGTCGTCATAGACAACGCATACACAGGAGAAGTGCTCGAGGACGTCATACGCACGAAGACGTGCATCAGGAAGATCGCCAAGAGCGGACCTTACAAAGGGATAAGAGTGGTCGTGACACCCATCGACCTCGACGGTAAAGCGATCGCCGCCATCGGTGTCGTGGACATAAGGGAGATACTCACGTCCAAAGAACCCATCGTGGCCAAGCTCTCCGAGGATAAGGTATTTTAGAACTTGCACCCATACCCAGTGATATGTGTGAAGATGACCAGTATATCAAACTGCTGAAAGGTCTCAGGGGTGTCATCGATGCGTTCTACCTTGACGATAAGATCAAGGCCAAGGTACAGGCGGAGGAGAACACCGTAAAGGCCAGCGGAGGAATCACGGTTTGTAATATGGGTTACATGGAGGCCCTGAAGAGGGAGAAGGTCATTTGTATCGTGAAGGACCCGAGATTCAGGCCACCGCCAAAACCAACCGTCATATTGTTATCGAGTGATGGTCAACTCGTCGGTACGGAGGTGTTCCCGGAGACATCCGCGGAATACAGGAACAGGGACGATGTCCTCTGGTTATCCGACGGATTCGTCATATTCCCGTACGTAAAGATACCCGAAGGAGGGAAGGAGGCATTCGTCATGCCGCCCGTACCGTTCCCCGAATTGAACGAGAGCAACGGATGCTATGATGTGATATCGTGCAGTCCCGCACCCACATGCGATAAGATGATAAGGGAGTGGCATGGGATGGACGATAACGGAAAGTATGCATCCATCCTCGTAGCATTCAATACGGTCAAAGGATGATCATCTGATTCCTTATAGCGTCCGTATCGAGTGACAATATCACGGAATCCTTTATGCCGTCGATCTGCGACATGAGGATTCCGGCTATCTTCTTACCGAACAGGATCTTCTTGACACCCAATGGCTGATGTGCGGATTTGTCCAATTTGATCCTCATCGAGATGAGTTTCCATTTGGAGTAATCCATCTCGAAGGAATCTATCGTACCCACAAGCAATCCGTCGGATGCGTAGACGTTCATGCCTATCATCGAATTCACCGACAGATATTCCGAACCGTCGGCTGTGATCTTCGATTTGATGCTGTCGATCGTATCCTCCGAGAGCACTACCTCGTTCATCACGAAATCGTCCGGTTGGAGAAGGATCAGGGATTTGCCGCTGCCTATGTTCAACAACGGAGCCACGGTGCTGCTACTCTTGACCTTGAGACCGATTATACTCCAGGATATGGTCTCGCATGAATAGTCCTGTATCTCACCAAGTATGTATGCATCCTTGGTGATCACATCTTTCCCGATCAGATAGTTATTATCATCCATCATTGCTTTCACGGCATTCGCCAGATTATTGAATCAGTATATAACGATGAAGACTCGACCGTCAACGCCGATTGACCAGATATCTGATCGATCTTCCGTCCCCTATCTTCGTTATCGTCCCTCTTTCTACCAGACCTTTGATGATCGATACGGCAGTCGACCTCTTCAGACCGAGTTCCTCCTCCATGGTCTGACGGGTGAATTCGTTCCTATCCTTGAGGAATGACTCTATCCTGTCATCATCGTCATCCTCTGCCGGTAGGGTTATCGTAAAGGATGAACTGCCCGTTTCGATCGTGGGTTTGACCTGAAGTCCATCATACGCTCCGAATATACGTGGTATGCCTGTTCCGTAAGCCTCTATCAATCTCAATCTGTAGAATATGGAAGCTAGACCTCTATTCCTGAGCGACGAAACGCCTCTGATGAGCTCATCTATCGTATATGGCCTCCTCATCCCGCCCGGAGAGGTGATCGTTATCCTCTTCGGATATATGGATACCAGGATCGGATCATCCAAACTGTAGTCACGATGGATGATGGCATTGGCCATTGCCTCTCTTATTGAGGTCTCGGAGAATTCTCTCTTATCCTCTCTGTAAATCCCCTTGATCACTGATGAGGTCCTGTTGTATCTTGAGATGAATGCGAGTGCCTCATCCATCTGTTTCAACACACACCCTGTGAATTCGTCACGTTCGATGACATCCATCCTGTATTCGTCTCTGAATGATGCTACTTTGATAGATTGATCGCATTGATCGGATAGGATGAAACCGAGTTGCGTATATCCATGCTTATTACGGATGTTGAGCAACTCCAGGCTCTCCTCTGTCAGAGTGATGGATATCTCATCGAATCTCTTCCCGAGATGATTGAATGTAAGATTCTGAATGGTGGACTTCTGTTCCTCGAAGGTCTTGGCACACATCGCAAAAACACCTTCTTATTACCACAGTATAGTCAATCCGCATATTTAATCGATTATAATCGATTATAATCGATTGTCATTGTTGATCGATTGTTGTCTCAAGGATAAATGTAAGATCGTTACATGACGATCAAAGTACACAACAAAGGGATGCAGAATCAAAAGAAAGGTAAGGTGTTTGGTTCTCGGATCGAGATCGCATCAGAACAGGTTGAATAATACTCCGCCGATGATTATGTTGATGACGATACCGATGATGAAACCGACGACTGCACCCAATAGAAGTGCATTTATGTCCTTCTTGGTCACCAGATAGTAGATCAGGACGACGATGATGAACGCGATCAGTCCGACGAATCCCATCAGGATCCCGATGATGAGACCCAGGACGAAACCGAGAAGTGTCTGTGGATCCTTGATATCCTAAAACTTCGGAATCGTATAGGTTACATGTTTTGAGGGTTTCTTGTTTTATAT
>R20__coassemble_1229_pt1 | contig 15111 bp, 7 predicted proteins | sample R20__metabat2_low_PE_015 | metagenome-assembled genome bin R20
TTGCGCTGCTCGGAGCGGTTCACACTCACTTGGTCTGCCTTTGTCTTGGAGCGCCTGCCTCTTTTGGGCTTCTCGTCGACGACGGGTTCTTCCCCGGGTTCTTCTTCAACAACCTTCGCTTTCCTTCCCCTCTTGGGTTTCTCTTCTACGACGGGTTCCTCGACGACAGGCTGTTTCTCCTCGACGATGGGTTCTTCCACTACGGGCTCCTCCTCTACGACGGGCTCGGGTATTGGTTGTGATTCTTCCTTCTTCTTGAATCTGTCTGCGGCATCGGTGTTGAAACGATCCTTCCTCTTCTCCCTGAGCTCACGTTCCTTGTGATCCCTGTTGTGGCGATCGTCATCTCTGTCCCTTCCGCGACGGTCATCATCCCTGTCTCTGCCGTGACGGTCCTCGTCCCTGTCCCTGTTACGGCGGTCATCTCTGAAGTTATCTCTGTTGTTGCGACGATCGTCCCTGTCCCTGTTACGGCGGTCGTCATCCCTGACGTGCCTCTGCCTGGGCTCATCGTCATCGTTATCGGAACCGTTGAGCTTGTTCATCTCCATATACTGATCGTACGGGACCTTGTTCCTAAGGCACTTGGTGAGCTGTTTCGCACTGAGCTCTTCCACCTCATGAGCACGGGGTGCCCTTGCGACGAAGTCCACCTCAGCTACTTGGAAGAGTTCCCTGAGGATGAGCTCTCCTCCCCTGTCTCCATCCACGAAAGCGGTGGCGACCCTCTCCCTGGAGAGTTCCTGAACGGTCTCGGGGATGTTGGTACCCTCTACGGCGATAGCGTTCTTCACACCCGCCCTCAAGAGATTGAGGACATCCGACCTACCCTCGACGATGATGATCGCTTCTGAATCCTTCACAGCGGGTCCTGCGGGGCAGTGATCCTTACCGTATGTGGTGATCTCCTCGACCTGTATGCTCTGCCTGATGCTCTCGGTGAGATCGGAGGATTTGCCTTTGCTCTGTTTGATGAGGTCGTTGAGAAGCTCTTTAGCTCTCTCCACGACCTGTTCTCTCTTGGATACACGTACATCCTCGATGCCGAGTACCCTCATCCCCGCTTTGCACGGACCGACACGATCGATGGTCTCCAATGCGGATGCGAGGATGGCCGTCTCGACCTGGTCGAGTGATGAGGATACAAGGACGACACCTTCGGATTTACCGTTCTTAGATTGGACATCCACCTCGATCCTTCCGATCCTTCCGGATTTCTGGAGGTCGCGGAGGTCCAATTCGTCCCCGAGAAGACCTTCGGTCTGTCCGAAGATCGCACCGACGACATCGGGCTTATCCACGATACCATCGGCCATAAGTTTAGCTCTAATCAGATATTTCGTTGCAGTTGGATCTATATTCGTATGATTCCTCTCCTTATGAGGTATACGAGAAAACCGATTCAAATCTCGCAGCCACTGCTTCTTGCTCCGCCTTTCATCAGGCTCCTACGTCCTTAGCGGATTGATAAGTTACGTCCCTTCTCGGAACGCCATCCCATTTTTACGATCGCATCCCCGCGATCGGATTTTGACTTGGCGACCATCGGGTCGCCGTAATCGTGATAGTGATCAGTGATACGAGGAGAACTACGTTTCCTCTGTGTCGAGAATATATGCATTTATATTAAACATTAACGCACGTTTAAAGATTTTAAAAGATGGGAGGGAACAGCCCTCATCCGAGAGCTATCTCGTTTATGTTCCCTTCCATCCTGAAATAGTTGCAGACGGACCTGTCGCATGTGAACATTATGACCTGATTCTCCCTCGAGAATTCGTATATCGCTTTACATGCACCCTGTTTCCTCTCGTCATCGAAACGTACGAGGACATCGTCCATGATCATCGGCATCCTCTCCGCCGTGATCTCCTCCGCCAAGGCCATCTTGATCGAAAGATATATCTGATCCCCGAGACCGGAACTCCATTGTGAAGAGTTCTTCCTCATGGTGCTATCCTTCACAACGATGTCGTTGTCCCTTGGATCGTTGTCCAATTGGTATCTCCCTTCGGTCATCAGCGAGAGATATCTGTTCGCCCTTATGACGACGGCAGGTTGAAGGTTGGAGTAGAAATGGTCGCAGGAATCACGAATGATCGTCTGTGCGATGCTGTATGTGGCCCATTCGCGTACCAATCCCCTCAGTCTCTCCTCGGCGTTCATCTTCCTGGTGAGAAGTGTGTTGTACGCATCATCATCCATCAGGGATTCCATCATGTGCGTTATCTCCCCTATCCTCTGACTGTACTGATCGGAATCATCCTTCAGATCGTCCGTGTCGGGGATATCATCGTCAAGGAATGCCTTCAGCTCGCCGATGGAGAGTTTGGTGGTGGTCTCGATACTCTGTTTGAGGGTATCTATCTCCTTCTTGAGATCGATGCGTTTGAGCTTGTTCCTGTACGCTTCCTTGAACTTCTCGGAAGAACCCCATCTCCTCAGGAGTCTCGATCTCTCGTCCATGTCGGCCTTCAACTTATCCCTGAGCTTGATTATCCTCTCGTTCTGTTCCTTGATGAGTATAGCCTCATTCAACATCGTCCTGAGCTGTTCGAGATTCTCCTCGGTGCTGCCTTTGAGATTGAATGCGATGGCCAAGGGAGCCAATCTCCTCTCGAACAATGATGTCTCTGCGATGAGCCTTGCCCTCTCGTTCTCAGTGGCGACCCTCTTCTCGTTCAATTCACATAATCTTTGGAGATTCTCGGCAAGTATTATCGCCTTCTCCGGTTCGATACCTGCTGGATATCCCTCCTTGGCGATCCATTGTTCCCAATTCAACGGGTTCTTCTTCTCCTTGGCAACGATGATGAACGGTAATGCTATGCCGATGAGGGCGATGACGGCACCTACTGCTGTCATGATGAGATTGTTCAGCAATATCACACCGACGATAGCTATGATGATACCGATGATACCCACACCGAAGCACTCGTATTCCCTCTTACCGAACCTGCGTCCGTTACGTTTCTGCAACACACGCTCGGCCTTGGATATGATGTATTGACCGCTCCTGACCTTGGAAGCCTGTTCCGAGGACCAACCGGTCTTCTTCTCCAGGGATGCGATCTCATCGGTCTGTTCCTTCAGATCGGATTCGACCTTGGAGATGGATGCCTTGTTCTTGATGTAATCATTGGATGACGAACAGATGCTCTCGATATCGGCACGTTTGGAGAGGACGTTATCGACGTTCTTGACCTCCTTATCCGAAGGTACCTCGCTCTTGATACGTTCTATCTCCTCCGAGATGTTGTCGAATCTTGCATTATCCTCGGGATCGAAGGAATCGAATTCGGATAATCCGTCATACTCATCCTCCAATTCCTTGAGATGTGAGAGATTCCCCGATTGTGATCTGTTCAGTCTCTTGCGTGCACGCTCATCGTTGGAGAGATCGATCAGTTTCTTCTTGTCGAGGACCTTCCTCTTCAAATCCTCCCTCTCGGAGTATAACGCATCGTATTGGTCCATCTTCTGCTCGATATCGGCGATCTCGGCATATATCTCATCGATCTCCTTCATGCATGCGCCTATCTCCCTGGTATCGGACATCTTCTCGGGTGTCATCAACTCCTCGAGTCTGGTGTCGACATCCTTCGATATCGCAGGTATGTTCTCCCCGCCGGGGATCGTGAGGAACTTGCTCTTGAAATCGTTGGCTGAGATCACCTTGCTGTTCGTCAATTCCTCGAGATCGAGACCGTAGAGGGCACGATATGTTGCGGGATCGATGTTGGAGAATTCCTCTGAAATGGTCCTCTTACCGCTCTCCTCCTTCACCTTCTTCTGTTCCCTCACGAGTGTCCTTCTGTCACCGTTGTCCATGGTGATCTCGATGATACCCGAATCGCTCTTCGAAGGTAACGGATACAATCCTTTCTTTCCGTTCATCGGGAACAACGTGGACCTTATGAATTCGGTGATTGTGGATTTACCGCTCTCGTTGTGACCGTAGATGACGGTCATGTTGTCCTTCAGTTCGCCGGAATTCCAACGTATGAGGTTACCGAACGACCTTATGTTTATCCTATCGATCCTCATTGGTCGGCCCCCATCATCTTCTCTATAACGAGATACATCGCATCGTTCACGATGTCCTTCAATTCATCATCGGTAAGGGTTTCGAACATATCTCTCCTCGATTGTGATACCGTCGTTGTACAGATCATATCGATCAGTTCATCCCTGCTGTATCCGGATACCCTCTTACCGAAATTGATCACAGCGGATGTGAAATCGTTGGTATCCTCCCTTGCCCTGAGATCGATATCCGGTACAGTCCTGATGTTGACAGATGAGATATTGCAATCAAGGGAGTTCCTCATCATCTCCCTTATCTTATCCGGACCGTTCATACGTAATATGGAATCCAATTGTCCGCGACCTTTGAATGTCACCGATACGATGCAATTCTTCTTGAATTTCGACAATTCATCCACAACGGCCTTGAGATCCGTCTTGCCTGTGATATCCACATCGACATCGATCCAATCAATGGTGGATGTCTTGAACGGGGATATATCCACAACGATGCCATTGTTCACCGTCACGAGATAAGCTCCTTTCTCTCCGGTCTCCTTGGGATCCATACCCTGTGTGTTACCGGAGTAGACGACATAGGGCATCCTGTTCAGTATCGATGCCTTGTGTATGTGTCCCAATGCCCAATAGTTGACGTCCCTGTTCTTCATATCGGACAGTTTGCATGGAGAGTAGTTGTCATCCTTCGCACCGTCCACATTGCAGTGGAATATGCCTATAGCGAAGAGATCGCTCTCCTTCTTCACCGTTTGGACGTAATTGACATCGGGTGTCTTGGACGGGAAGCTCATTCCGATGAGTTCGGCGACCCTCTTCCCATCCTTCGAGAAGAACACGTGAGTGATCTCCTCGGGGAATACGTATGCGTTCTTCGGCAACGGGATGGAGTTCTCCCATCTCCTCCTCGTGTCGTGGTTACCGTATATGATGTAGCAGGGGATCTTCACGGATGCTATGGCATCGACGAATCTACTCCTTGTCAAAGGTGTCTCGTTGGTACTGTCGAATATGTCGCCCGAGAAGACTATGAAGTCGACCTTCTCCTTCTTGGCGAACGATATGACATTCTCCAGTGCGGTGAACACCGATTCGCGCAATCTCTTCCCGAGAGCCTCGTCCGCGTCGGAGATCCCAGAGAATCCGCACCCCAGGTGCAGATCGGAACAATGGATGAATCTGAATGAATCTCCCATGTTCATCCTTATCAAGAATTACGTTTAAACGGTTATCGCTGTCGTATCCGATATCGGTTATGGATAAGGAGCGGAGCCTGATGTTCCTTACGGAGATCGTACCTTCCGAAGTCCTCTGCGGCCTTTACGAGCGACTTGATGTTGTACTCGTAGGATAAAGGAGGTACCTCGCATGTCGTTCCCAATATCATACCGCATTTCGTATCGATGCCGTTCTCGATCTGTGCTCTGGCGTGCTCGTAGATCTCCTTCTGGTTATCCTCTATGACGAACAGTTTGGTATCGACGGATGGCATTATCGCACAAAGGTTACCGAAGGTATTCTTCATGACCTCCGCGGGGAACTCCTCGCGATCCCAGTATCCGATCTGCATTATGGTGAGCGGAGTGAACACTATCCTGCCGGGATACAGCATGTAATCATCCTTGTGATTACCGCAGAAGTGATAGAATATCTGCGGACCCGCTCCTTTGGAGAGACAGTTCCTGACCAATTTGTTCAATGCGGGAGGGGAGATATCACCGATCATCTCCGGGGACATGGTATCGCTGTTCTCCAGAACGGCAGATGTGTTCAACAACGCCATGCCGTATCTCTTGGCGATGGCCTCGGCACCCATGGTGGCCGTCTCGACGTATATATCGACCAATTTCTTTGCAAGATCCCTCTCGGTCTGACACCACATGAAGAACTGTTCCAATCCGCAGAGTTCGGCACCTGCACCCACGGGTTCGGGGACGTATGCCAAGGGTACGAACATGTTGGGATATGTCTCCTTGATGTAATCCATGGCCATGGTCAATCTGTTGAACGTGTATCCGGAACGGATGTCCTCCGCACTCGGGATCTCTATCTTCTCCGCATCCTCCGGTTCGTTGACGACTATGTTCGTAGGGACGGGTGCTGTCAGATCCATGTATTTCAGATTGATACCCAATTCCGGGAGCCAAGGATGTGCGAAATAATACTTCGTAACAGGTAGGAGATCGTAATGCTGCTGTGCATGTGCAAGACATGTGGCAGCCAACTTCGGATTCTCGTAGAATTCCCTGATCGTGTACCCATAGAACACCGTGGAATGCGAGAGCATCATCGGATCCACCGGTATCCTATCCGCTCCCGGTGCACCGATCACGGCTGATGCATACCTCTTCTTGGCCTTCTGAAGCCATATCTCATCTATGGGGTCGAAGGAATCCATATCATCCACCGGATGCTACCCTTATCGCTCTTACCTTGCGATCCACAGGTATCGAATCCATCGGTACGGGATCACCGTCTATCAGAAAGATGAACGAATCAGGATTCAGTCCCATATCCAATATCGTCCTCTCGATGGATTGTTCACTCTCGACCTCAGTTGTGTCTATGGACAGTGTGTACATCCTGATTGTCCTCCTCATCCGATTTAACGGACACCTTGTAGAGTGCCTTCTCGTACCATTTCTCTGTCAATCTTGTGATGAAACTCGTGACATTGTTCCTCATCAGGTATCTCACACCGAAGAACCAAGCTACAAGCAATCCGAGTATGATCAACGTGTATTCCAATGGGAATGCGGTGATCTGCAGGAATCTCCATGCGAAATCAGTGGTGTTCACTGCGTAATATGCCGCACCTACGACCGCATACAGGAAGAACGTGAGGAAGAACACCTTGAAGTTCCCTGTGACCTTCCCGTCCAATGCGAAGAACCTGCAGACCGGGTTGATGAAGAACAACTGCGATATCTGTGCGAGTACGACGAACAACAGCAATGCGTTCCTTGCCGCGACTTCAGCGTACCTGTCGATGATCGGTATCCCCTCTTTTGCGTAATAATCGAGCATGGCCTGATTGGAATCGAATTGCGGATATCCGAACCTGTACAACGTATCGGGATCGATGTACGCGTGACTGAGGAATCCGTTCTGTGTCCCCAGATAGAAGAACAGATAGATACCCAACGCCAACAAAGCGATGGAGAATGCCATCGGCACGGTGTAGTTGAGCACCGCAGGCAATATGGCACCCCTCGTCTTCGACGGTTTGGCCCAGAGGGTCATCAGGAATGACGGGATCGCTACGGATACGAACGCGTAGAACGTGGCCTGTGTGGGAAGGAATAACGTTGTGGGGAACAACGAACCGAGGATCAGCATGATGAAGAGCACCAGGAACGCATACACGAAGTTCCTGGAGATGTATTGCTTGAGGATGTCCCTCATACCGCTGACGGTCCTTCTTCCCTCTACGAGGGCACGGGGAAGTGCGGAGAAGCTGTCGTTCATGAGCACCATGTCAGCAACACCTCTGGCGGCACCTGCACCGCTCTCGAGAGCAACTCCGACCTGTGCCGATTTCAATGATTTGACATCATTGACACCGTCACCGATCATCGCTACGTATTTCCCGTTCCTCTTGAGCGTATTGACGATCTCCTCCTTGTGATTGGGCTTCATCCTTCCGAATATGTTGTACTCGAGGATCGCCTTCTCCTTCTCCTCACCTTTGAGTGCATCAAGCTCATCACCGGAGATGATCTTCCTCTCCCCGGGGATCTTCGCAATGGTGAACATGGCATCTACGGTGGCGGGATCGTCACCCGATATGACCTTGATCTCCATGTCGTTCTCCATGAACACGCTCAATGTCTCCTTACAATCCTCACGTACCTCATCCTCGATGGCGATGACCGATACGACCTTCAATTCGGGTATGAACGGTTCATCGTCACCTGTATACATGTCGCAATCCGGGCCTATGGTCAGGAGCAATGTCCTGTATCCCATCTTGGCATAGGAATCTATGACATCCTTCACATCTTCCCTATCAATATTGTCCTTCAACGCGGGATATGCTCCGGAGTAGATCGTTATCGGCTTACCGTTGTACATGACCTTGACGGCACTGTACTTCCTTTCGGATGTGAAACGGATCTCATCGATCGGTTCCATTTCCAATTCGCCCAACTCATCGATCAACGCTTCAACCGTACGGTTCCTGCTTCCCGTGGTATTGGCGAACAGTTTGGCTATCTCATCCGCATCATCCATATATTGGATGCTCTCGCGGTATCTGAGCCTGTTAGTGGTGATCGTTCCCGTCTTATCCATACAGACGACGTTCACATGACTCAACGCCTCAATGGAGTTGGAGTTCTGTAACAATACACCCGTATCCGCGACCCTGACGGCCGATACCATGTATGCGATGACAATCAGCAACAACAGAGCGACGGGGACGATGTTCAGGACGATGACGGCATTGTTCACTATGGTGGTGACGAGTACCGAGGAATCGAACTGTTTGAACAGATTGATGATGATCATCAAAATCATGAAGATGATCGATATGACGACCAACAACTCCGTGACCGCTGTGGTCTCTATCTGGAGCGGCGTCTTCTTCTTCTTGAACTGTTTGGCGGATGAGAGCATCTCCGATGCGAACGTGGATTCGCCGAATGCATCCACTCTGTAGTATCCGATACCCGTGACGCAGTATGAACCGGAAAATATCCTGTCCCCTGCCTTCTTCCTCACCGTGTGTGACTCACCGGTCAAGAGCGATTCATCCATCTCCAGATATTCGGATTCGAGTAGTTCACCGTCGACGAGCGCCTGGTCCCCTGATGACAGTTTAATGATGTCATCCTTGACGACCTCCGATTGATCTATGACGGATTCCTCGGAATCCCTTATGACGGTGACCTTGGGCCTCATCAGGAGAGCGATCTTGTCCAATCTGCGTTTGGCCCTCACCTCTTGGACTGTGGCTACCGTGACGCTCAGGACGATGACGAAGGTCGCCGCCAATGCGTTGATGTACTCACCGAAGGAGATCAGTATCGCACCTAGTGCGAAGAGGATAACGTTGAATGCGGTGAATGCATTCTTGAAGATGATATCCTTGTATGTACGGCTGACCACCTGTTCGACAGAGTTGATCTCGCCCCTGGAAGCGCGCTCTTTCACTTCCTCGGTCGTTAAGCCTGTGAGGTCCATGCTTCACGATTGTCGATTCATTATATATCCTTAGAGGACAGCTCTCCTTTCGATATAAGGTCATAATATCTTCTAACGTATGACCTGATATCGTCCATGGATGCTATCTTCTCGACCTCCTTGGTACCGACGTTGAGGTAGTCTATGAAGCACCTGATCGGTTTATCCGTAGTCGTGGAGACTGCAGCGGCATAGATGCTCAATTGCAACTCGTAAAGAGCGTTGTTCGCCATGGTACCATCGGTCTTGTAGTCGTGGATCTCGATGCGATCGTCGAATTCAGCAAGGAGGTCTATGGTACCTTTGATCGACACATCATCCACGGGCAGTACGAATCTCACCTCTGCCAATGTCATGGCATCGCTCACACCATCCAGGATCTCCCTGATCCTCGCATATTCCTTGAAGCTCTCGTCGCATTTGCGACCTCTCCACATCAGATATGCGTATTCGTGGACCTTCGTCCCGTACTTCGTACCCTCGCCGTTCGTATCCTCCACACGGTCCTTGAACAGACCCATCAGGTCATGCGGGGAGAGACTCCTCTTCCTTGTCGCATAACCTCCTATCTCGGGTGTTTCCGATAGGGTGATATCGTTCTCGCATACGTCGAATATCTCATCACCGATGCTGTCGTTCGGAACACCGAGACCTTCGAAGAACTTGGATGGTTTGTATGCTGTCACCGTAAGGTATTGTTTGGCCCTAGATGTGGCTACGAACATCAATCTCCTGTCCTCGGAATAATCGTGCTTCTTCAGACCCTTGATGACATCGTATCTCCATGAGTTGAGGATGCTGTCGTATTCCACCCCATCCACCGTCGTCGATCTGTATTCCTTGGTGCACCTTATCCCGTAATCGTCGGAATATCTCAGCACCTCCTTGTCACCGGTGGTGTTGGGCATCGATCTCGTGTTTATGCCGGCGATGATCACTGCAGGATACTCCAGACCCTTGGATTTGTGCATAGTCTGTATCGTGACCGCCTCGGCATCCAAGGCTTGATCGACGTTGTACTTGGTCTCGTTCTTTATGTCCTCCTCGATCAATCTTATCATATCCGAGAGGGTCATGAGCGAATTCGTGTATGCTGACGATAACGTACTGATGATGGATTGCGTGATATCGTTATCCAACCCATAGAACGAGAATATGGAGGTCAGGAGATCGTTGGGTCTCCTCCTCTTCTTCAGTAGGCGGAATCTCTGTGTGTTGAACACATCGGGCATCGAACCCGTTCCATTCTCCCCGAGTATCGTCTCTATCCTGGAGAGGCTGTACTTCCTGTCGGCGAGTATTGCCATCATCCCTTTCTTGTCCTTCGAGTTGTTCACGTATCTCAACCAAGCAAGAGCGAGTTTTCCCTCTCTTGTGGACATTATCTCCAGATCACCCTGGAAGAACGCCGGGATGCGTTCTTCGTTACATCTCTTGAGTATGTCCCTGCACAGCTTCCCGTTACGACAGAGGACAGCGATATCACCGAACGACATCTTCTTCTCGTTCCCGTCCTTATCGAAGGCGACATACCTTGGGTCGCAGACGTATTGTTTTATCCTTCTGATGACGGCATCGATCTCCTCTTCACGCGTATCGGCCTGTATCATATCGAACGCGGTCCTATCTTTGTACAGGGGATCCTTACCGGCATTCAGCAGCACTACGTTCGTATTCTCGACGACCTCATCCTTGTTCCCTTTGAGCTCGAGGGATCTGAACACCTTGTCGAGGATCAATGACGAACTCCTGTAATTCTCGGTGAACTCGATATGCTTTACATCGGGCATCTCGAACGGGATCCTCGTCTCACCCCTGTTGAGTTCCTTGATGAAGAGATCCACCCTGTCCTCGAATTGCGTTATGTTCTCGATGGATACGAATCTGAATCCGTAGATACCTTGTTTCCAATCACCCACGACACAGAGATTGGGTTTGTTCAGCAATAGGAGACAGATCTTCAATTGTAGCTCATTCGTATCCTGGAACTCGTCGACCATCATGTAGTCCACCGCATGCATCTTGCGTGAACGGCTGTCCGAATACAACACTGCGAAAGCGAACAATTCCACGAGACCGAATGTCAACCTGTTATCCGTTATCGAGGATCTGATGTATCCGAAATACACATCACGTATGAACTCGAACAATAAGAAACGATCCTCGTGCGATATCGAATGCAAAAGATCATCGGACGGTTCCCCTTCACCATCGTATCCGATGAGTTCGTCGGGTAGGGCGTAACCATCCTTCTTCTGGAGATCCTTCAGCATCTTCTTCACAGTACTCTCGTTCTTCGTAATACTGTTGAACAGATCATCTGTCCTTCCTTCGATGAGTTCCTCTCCCTTTCCGAACCATTCGTACTCCATCGGGATGATACCACGCGACATCAGTTTGTTTATGATCTTGTAGAGATCGTTCACCTTATTGCCGATCAATGCGGCAGGGTCCTTCCCGTTCTTGTGATATCTTTCGGAATGTTCGTTGATGAATCTTGCATAGAAATTACGGAAATACTCACGGTTGAGCGTCTCGTTCTCGACGAGATGCGCGCTCCTCGATAATGATTCCTTGATGTCGAAGAAATCGTTGACGCTCTCGGGGGAGTCGAGGACTATACTCAGGCATTCGGAATCGAATGTGGATGTACGTACGTTCTTAGCAACCTTCTTGAATGTGCCCGAACCATTGGAATCGAGAGAGATGAGCTTCTTGGTTATCCTGGCCCCCATCTCCTCCGCAGCGTTCCTGGTGAACGTCAACATCATGATCTTCACCGGATCGATGTAGTTCTTGACCATGTTCACGTATCTGTCGACGATGGTGTGCGTCTTTCCCGTTCCGGGACCGGCGTCCACGACCAACATCCCGTCCAACGTGTTCGCCAGGATGGATTGTTTCTCGTTCAATTTAGACATCGGACTCACCTCCGATCTTCTGTGTCTCGGTGCAGATGTCGTTGAAATAGCAATTATTGCAATCGATCAGCGGGTATGCGGGATATCTCGTCTCGTAACATTCCCTCGCGAGTTCACGGTTCTTCTTCACTTCTGTTCTGAAATCATCCAGGGCCTTCCTCGTGACGAACACGGTATCCTCGGTGGCGTACATCTCCTTGTCCGCATACTTCAGTATCTCTTTAACGAAACCGTCACTCAGCTTTTCAGATTGTTTGGTGGTCAATCCTGTCATGGACATGATGTAACCGGCAGCGGAACTCTTGATGGCATCCACATCGTTAGGATCGGAACCCAATATCAGATCGACCAGACCATCCTTACATCCTTCCAACGGCATGTACGTCTTCTTCTGGACCTGTGCCTCCGCTACGTAGTTTCTGATGAAATACTCCTTATCATCGACGAGTTCCACATGCCTCATGTTCGATCTTATATCAAAATCCACACCTGTGGCGTTCTTATCGAGATTGTCGTTGGTATAGAACAACGAGAAGGTGTGCTTCCCTTCCTTCTTGATCTCATCCAACATGGAGATGTAGAACAGCGATTGGAATTCCAGGTTGTATTCCCTCTTCTTATCCTCATCCGCATCCATGCCCTCGAGGATGCTCTTCGCATCCTTCGGCGAACCCGTCTTGAAATCGAATATGTGGCCGTCGAGGATCACATCGAAGATACCGCTCATGCTCGAATCCGCGGATGTGTACGATATCTCCGTAATGTCGCTCCCGAATTCCTTACCTTCCATGTCGATGAACAGATTGTATCCTTTCCTCTTGTCATCGACATTGTTCTTCCTGATGTTCGTGTCTATCTTGGATATCTCATCGAGCTTGAACTCCTTCACGAATCTGTCGATATTGATGATGGAGTTCCTTATGTTGGTGCGTTCGATCGCACGCATCTCGGGGGAGAACAGTCCCTCGCATTTGTCACAGATGATCTCTGAGTAATGGTCGATATCATGCTTGGAGGCCAATTCAGGATAGGTGATCCTGAACTCGGCATATTCATGCAATATGTTACCGACGACGTTACTGCGATTGTCGGGGCTACCGAGCATGACACTGAACATGAACTCCCTAGGACAAGAGACGAAGTTGTTGTACGATGTCTTGGAGAATGGTTTCGATACGTATTTCGAAGGTGCGATCTCACCCGATTCCACATCATCTGGTTCCTCTGTATGTACCCATGGGCCCGGTATCAGCTTCTTGCACACATCGTCGAATTTCTCCGTGAGCTTCGAGGATGCAAGATCGAAATAATTGCATGGTTTCGTCTTCTCTCCGTTCTTTATGGCATTGACGACGTACAATCTCCTGCTACCCTGTTGGAGGAGTATCTGGAATTTGTCGACGTTCCTGTCACATTCCTCATCCTTCATCCTATAGTCGATTAGATTTAGGAAACTGAGGTCCTTCTCCCATTCCTGCCCCATGCCTATGAACACAACGACAGGACGGTCGACGTATACGGAATTCTTACAATCGACCAACAACACGCCTTCCTTCTCGGAATCGGGAATCTCTTCGTTATGCTTCAGATTCGGTATGTTGTTCACGGCGTAGATCATATCGTTCGTATCGGAATCGTTGATCCTCTTGTCCAAAAGATTGAGCTCTTCCAACAGGATGTTGATCTGTGCCGCTTTATTCCTCTGCGATATGGCACCACATACCTCCGAATAGGTCATATCACGGATGTCGCACATGACCTCTAGGATGGACTTCGTCCTCCCGTCCTCGCAGAATTCCGAATATTGTTTGACGAGATATCCGTCGAATTTGGAGTTGATGTATCCGCCATAGGCCGATATCAATTCCCTGACCTGCGATACCCTGACGGTATCGAATGATAATGACAATGAAAGGAACTCGATGAAATCTCTGATGTGACTCAGGTCCTTCACATTCAGGGAGTTGATGAATGGTATCTCGTTCCTGTACAATGCGGAGCGGACCGCATCTGCGATATGTCCGCCTACGTCGAAGACGATGGCGAAATCCTTGGCGTTGTCCTTGTTGATGAGACTGACGACATTCTCGGCGATCTGACGGTCGTTCGATAGTTCCCTTATCTCTTCTATCTCGAATTGGTCTTTTTTGAACAACGGGATCGATGTGAATCTTCCCGGTTTTGGATTGAAGTGCATATCAAGGATATCGAACAGTTCTTCACCGATGACTGCGACCTTCTTTCCCTCATAGTAGTGGGATTCGGTGCCATCGAACAACATCATCGCCTTCTCCAGGGTCGGCATCTCGATGAACTCATCATACACCCTCTTGGATTGGCGACCGAGCTTCTGTCTGACCTCCGAGGTGTATCTCGTCATGGTCTTGATGTTCTCGATCTCACCATGCACATACCTCAATCTGTATCCGGTCAGTTCGGACACCCTCTTGACGACCTCGATATCGTCCATCAGTCCGCGTCCGAGGATGTCCATCGCCATATCCCCGGCCAATTGTCTGGGTGTGGTGGCGAAGATACCGATCCTTGTCTGATCCAACCTGTTGTTCAGTGCAAGCGAGAGAGGTGCATCGTTGCATAGAACGATGTCATAATCCTTGACCTCCTCGTATAGCTCATCGATACTCTTCGCTATCTTCATCGCTACACCATTCGGTTAGATAGTTAATAAAGGCAATGATGTTATAAGTGTTATAATCGTGACATTCAGAATTTGAACAGAGTCCTGGCATATGCATCAAGTGCCTGTACGATGAATGTGATGAAATACACCAGTAACGCGATTATGAACAATCCGAGAAGGAGGAAGGCCCATCCTTGGACGGTCACCATCTGATACATGCAGAATGCCATTATCCCGAAGGATAACAACCCTACGACAAGGAATTTGATCCCTTTCTCCACCCTGCCTTGATAGATCTGACCCATGCCCATTATACCGATC
>R20__coassemble_1244_pt1 | contig 14966 bp, 9 predicted proteins | sample R20__metabat2_low_PE_015 | metagenome-assembled genome bin R20
GGCGACATAGAATTCCAGATCATACCATTTGAATATGCTGACAGTGGAAAAATAACTAATGCATACAGTGACGATGGTTATTTATCCACACCCGGTAGTGCAACAGGGAACGTCACCATATCTCTGAAATATAACAAGTCATTGAATGATCTTGGAATGTGGGATACAGATCAGGATTGTGGCGACGATATTCTCGTGAACTCATTCACAAACAATGAGGCATATGTCGTTTTGGATATTCCGATTGGTGTATCCAGAACAATCTTTGGCAAAAACTTAATGGTGCCCACTTGATCGAAGGAACGATGTGTAAGCGATTACACATCCTTCCTTCTCTTTTTCTTTATGCAACCACTGACACCTTGTCTGTAACATTCGATTATGTTCAGATCCACTTTTCACATCTATGACTGTAGATGTGTTTAGACCTTCAGTAAACGAATGAACTCTATCCAACCGATTCCGATCGATTCCGAATACCGATGTTTATATCATTGATGTATGATTCGAAGCCATGGACCTCAGTGTCATCGGTATGAGAGGAGACGCATCTTTCGAGAGGATAGTGGAGCACTTCACATCATTGGGTGGGGAAGTGGTACTTCTCGATCCCGATTACGTCTACGGTCGCGATATGATCGAATCGGCTGCCGAACATGCCGAGAGGGCATTCGCCCATGGGATGAATCGTTCCAAGACCATACTCACCGAGACGATCATCTACGCCGCATCCGAGAGACAGATATCCAAAGCACTCTCCAAGATGAGACCGAAGAAGGGCCGTACCGATTATGTCGCATTGTTGATCGATATCGATGATCCAAAACTCGAAGAGATTGGGATGATAAGGGATGATTCCCTCATAGAAGGTACACCAGAGAAGGCCGAGAGATTGGGTCTGAAGAATGATATGGGCATCCCCTGCGAGGATCTGGCACTCGAACGTGTCGCATTACTCGATTTGGCGAAATATTGAAGGGGTTTCGGCCGGACGGAACACGTCCGACCGTGTTGGTTCATTTGATCGGTACGAACTTGAAACCGTAGTGGATCACACCGGATTCCCCGTCGGCATCCAGTTTACGGAGCACCGCACGTACGGGCATTCCGATCTTCACATCCTCGATGTTGACATCCACCAACTGCGAGGAGATCATCAATCCGTCCTTCGTCTTGATCATCGCGACGACGTACGGCTTCTGAAGACTGTTGCAATCGGGTGCCTCATGCACTATGGAGAATGTGTAAACCTCTCCTTCCCTGCATACCTTGTACGGCTCCATCTTCCCGAGGGATTGTCTCCTGCAGTGAGGGCACAGGCTCCTGCTCGGGAAGTAGGCCTTACCGCAGACGGGACACTTCGTACCTTCGAGGTTGTACCTTCCGGGGATCTCCCTCCACTCTTTAGCTACCGATGACATCAGATCGCCTCCAATATTGAAACGGTGACGGTGGAACCGGTACCTCCGACACTCTGTGCCAGACCGTACTTGGCATCCTTCACCTGTCTTCCATCCGCTTTACCTCTGAGCTGATCGACGATCTCGGCGATCTGTGCCACACCGGTCGCACCCAACGGGTGGCCGCGTGCCTTGAGACCTCCAGATGTGTTCACGACGAGATTGCCTCCGTTACCATAGGTGACCTCTCCTTCGAGGACGGCCTTTCCTGCCTTACCTCTTCCGAAGAATCCGAGATCTTCCAATGCCATTATGCCTGCCACCGTGTAGTTATCGTGCACCTCAGCAACGGATATGTCCTCGGGCTTCACACCTGCGAATGCGTACGCATCCCTTGCGGCCGCAACGGTCGCACCGAATGATGTTATGGTATCTCTTTGGAACAGAGCGAGCGTGTCGCTCTTCTGTATGACTGCCGATACCTTTGCATAAGCATCCGTGTGCTCCTTCGCCTTGTCGAGAGGACAAAGAACAACAGCAGCTGCACCATCCGAGATGGGTGCACAATCGAATACGCCGAGAGGTTCCGCGACCTTACCCGATCTGAGGACGGTCTCCAACTTCACGGCCTTCCTGAACTGGGCGTTGGGATTCAACGCACCGTGTGCATGACTGTTCACGGCCATCGAAGCGATCTCCTCCCTGGTCGCGAGACCGTCATTGATCATCCTCTGTGCCATCATGGCATAGAGTGAAGCGAATGTTATTCCCATCCCTGCCTCCCATTCCGAATCGGATGTTGTATCAAGGATACTGTTGATCGAAGCATCGTCGAGATCGGTCATCTTCTCCGCTCCCGCTACGACGACATAATCCTGAAGGCCCGATGCGACCGCCATCACACCCTCCCTGAATGCCACACCACCGGAGGCCTCTCCCGCCTCCACACGCGTGCACGGGACGTGATTGGATGCCATACCGGAATAATCCGCAATGAGTGCATCCACATGCTGTTGGTTGATGAAACGTCCTGCGGACATGTTACCTATGTACATCCCGTCAATCTCGTTACCTGCGAGACCCGCATCCTCGATTGCCTTCAATCCGGCCTCGATACCGATCGACCTGAATGATTTGTTCCAGAGTTCTCCGAATTTGGTCACTCCCACACCTATAACTGCTACATCCCTCATCCTATCACTCCGGTAAAATGATCTTTCCCTTGTACTTGGCATACTGTGCGTAATCGAGATACACCACATCCTCGAGGACCTTGTCGATCGTGGGTGCGTTATCCCTCTTGTAATTGTTCATCTCATCCGTTACCGTGATATCGAATGCGTCGCTTCCCGCTCCGGATCCGTATGAGACAACGAATATCCTGTCACCGGGTTTCGCAACATCGAGTACCGATGCAAGTCCGAGCGGGACGGCACCGCTGTACGTGTTACCGATGTTCGGTGTGAGCAATCCCCTTACGATCTGCTCATCCGTGAAACCGAGCTGTGCGGCGACCCTCGTGGGGAACTTACCATTAGGCTGGTGGAATATCGCATAATCGTAATCCTCCGCCTTCGTACCCATGGCGTCGAACATCATCTTCGCAGCCGATGTTATGTGCCTGAAGTACGCGGGTTCGCCGGTGAACCTACCTCCGTGCTTGGGATATGGTTGACCTTCCCTCCTCCAGAAATCGGGGGTGTCGGTGGTGAAACTGAGTGTCTTGTTGATCTTGGCTATGACTTTCTCCGTACCGATGAGATATGCCGCTCCTCCTGCGGATGCGGAATACTCTAACGCATCCCCGGGTGCCCCCTGCGAGGTATCGGCACCTATCGCCACCGCATACCTCATCATCCCCGAGAGTACCAATCCGAGGCACATCTGTATTCCTGCGGTACCCGCTTTACAAGCGAACTCGAGATCCGCGGCGGTCATCGCCGGTGTGGCCTCTATGGCCTCCGCCACTATGGTGGAGGTAGGTTTGACCGCATACGGGTGCGATTCCGAACCGACGTATACCGCACCTATGTCCTTGGGTTCCACAGAGGGGACCCTTGCCATCATGTATCTTGCGGCCTCCGTTGCGATCGTGACCACATCCTCATCCGGTGAAGGGACCGATTTCTGATTGATGTACAATCCCTTACCCATGGATTTACCGTCCACTCCCCAGACCTTCCCAATCTCCTCGGGAAGGATCCTGTTCCTTGGCACGTATGCGCCGTAACTCACTATTCCTGCTTCCATCATTCCATCTCCGTCATCATCTTCATCTTCGATATCACATCATTCACACCGAGGCTCGTCTCAATCAACGGGACCTTCTCCAATTGTGCCAATTTTATGGCCAATGGGTCGCTGTTACCCGGTCTGATGTAAACGACAGCGGCCGGTGTGAGTGGATGTGCCCTTATCGCCACCATAGGTGAACGACCGAAATGTACATCCGTGAAGATAAGTGCCCTCTCGATGCTCCATCCATAGATCTTCATGTAGTCCGAAGAGTTCAGAGATACGATAGCCTTCAACGAATCGACTATGGTGTATCCGTAGATCTTCTTCTGAACCCCGTCATAACCTATGTTCTTCCCGGAGATCGCTTTCATGAACCTGTTGATGTCTATCCCTTCGGGGAACTCTCCCATCTCGATGATACAATCCGGTCTGTCATCGGGTTGGTATTTCCTTATGGTCGGTGAACCGGCGGCCATATCGATCTCGATGAAGGCATCGATCATCTTCTTGACCATCTGTACACCGGGGGACTTCCTCCTTCCGGATTCATAATCGCTCACGACGGAATGTGACATCCCGATGGCATCGGCAAGTTGGTGTTGGCTTATGCCGAATTCCTCTCTCCATTTCCTGATCGCCTTTCCGGGTTCGGACGACAGGGCAATCTCCCCTGCCATCTTCTCTCTGAGTGCACTCTCCATGAAACGAACATGCTGTTACGATATATATTGATGACGAACGATAGTTTCGTCAAATGACGTAATCATCTCTTGATACGATATCATCCGGATATCGTATGACTGTTGAAATGGTAGAACATCATGAGTGAGACGGATATGACGATGGGTACGATCGAAATGAGTATACTCAATACCTCATTGGGTGTGTCCTCGATGAATATCACGCACAATGAGGATATCGTCACGATGATGACCATCGACAATGCCACGATGTTGATCTTCTCCACATCCCCGAAGAATAACATGGCGATGAATACGATGACGGATACCGCCGACAACAATGCCAATACGAGCATCGTTATGGACATATCAGCACCAAATAACGGGTACACCAAGAAACTGAGAAGGAATACACCGGCACATCCCGCGAGATGGATCGGTCCCTTCTTGTTGTAACCGACCGTCGCATAGAGGGCGAGCATGAACGATGATGCAAGGAGCAGCACATAATGCAGAAGATCCAACCTCATGCTCTTATCCATCGATGAGAGATCGAATCCGATATCCGCGATACCCCATATCGATACGGCTAATCCGAAGATTATTATCAATACCTGGATAGGACAGATACCTTGCATGCAATTGGAAGTGGGACAGCTCCTCATGCGAGTACATCTACGGACATGTATAAAAGTCCCTAACTCCGCCATCATTCCGTATCGAAATCGTAACATTCACTAAATATTTTAAATAAGGCCCCTATCACCACCCAAGAGGTTCGATCCCCATGGTCAAGATCAAGGATTGCAGGAAGACGATTGATACGGAAGAAGGAAATGTGACATACTACAGCCTGAAGGAATTGGAGGCACAAGGCCTCATCAAGGATCTGAAGAAGATGCCATATTCCATCAAGGTCATTGTGGAATCCTTACTCAGACAGAGGGATGGGAAACTCATCACAGATGATGATGTCGCAACGATATCGTCATGGAATTCCAAGAAGAACGTTGACGGTGAGATCCCATACATCCCCGCACGCGTACTCCTGCAGGACCTCACGGGAGGTGCGGCTGTCGTGGATCTCGCATCCATGAGGGCCGCGGTCGCTAAGAACGGCGGTGACCCGAAGAGGATCAATCCACTCGTTCCCGTAGATCTCGTCATCGATCACTCCATACAGGTGGATTACGCAGGTACGCCCGATGCGGAGATGAAGAACGAGGAATTGGATTTCCAGAGGAATAAGGAAAGATATGCACTCTTCAAATGGGCACAGGGTTCGTTCGAGAACTTCCGTGCCGTACCTCCCGGGAAGGGGATATGTCACCAGGTCAACCTCGAATACCTCTCGCCCTTGGTACATTGCGTGAAGAAGGATGGTGTGTTGACAGCATATCCCGATTCATGCTTCGGTACCGATTCGCACACAACACAAATCGATGGGTTGGGTGTCGTAGGTTGGGGTGTCGGAGGTATCGAAGCGGAAGCGGTGATGCTCGGACAGCCCTGTTACATGAAACTCCCCGATGTGATAGGATTCAGACTCACCGGGAAGCTCAGGGAAGGTGTCACAGCTACGGATCTCGTTCTCACCATCGTGGAGATGCTGAGGAGAGTGGGCGTTGTTGGTAAATTCGTTGAATTCTGCGGAGAGGGATATCAGAACCTGGAGCTTGCTGACAGGGCCACCATTGCTAACATGGGTCCCGAATACGGTGCGACAATGGGATTCTTCCCTATCGATCAGAAGACGATCGATTATCTGAGACTCTCGGGAAGGGATGAGAAGCATATCGATACGGTCATCAAATACACTAAAGAACAAACGCTCTGGTATGACGGCGAAGCCGAATACACGGAGATGCTCGAACTCGACCTCGCCGATGTGTATCCATCACTCGCGGGTCACAAGAGACCTCAGGACAGGATACCTCTCTGCAACATGAAGACAACGTTCCGTGCAACATTGGATGAGCTCGGTGTCAAGGAGCAGAAGGAGGCCGAAGGACTCAGGGACGGATTCCTTGCAATAGCATCCATCACCTCATGTACGAATACAGCGAACCCATCCGTCATGATCGCAGCAGGATTGGTCGCAAAGAAGGCATACGAATTGGGATTGAGACCGAAGGATTACGTCAAGACATCACTCTCACCCGGTTCAAGGGTAGTGACACAATATCTGAAGGATTCCGGTCTCCTCAAGTATCTCGAGGAACTCGGTTACAACGTGACGGGATACGGATGCATGACATGCATCGGTAACAGCGGACCGTTGGATCCGGCAATAGTGAAGAAGATCCAGGACAACGATCTCGTCGCGGCCGCGATAGCATCCAGCAACAGGAACTTCGAGGGTCGTATCCATGCGAATGTCAAAGCCAACTATCTCGCCTCTCCTCCATTGGTGGTCGCATTCTCAATAGCGGGTCGTGTGGATATCGATCTCGGTACCGAACCACTCGGTCAGTTCGAAGGGAAGGATGTTTTCCTCAAGGATATTTGGCCATCAAACGATGAGATCAAGGCTGTGATGGATAAGTTCGTCACAAGGGAGACATTCATCGAACAGTACAGCAACATCTTCGAAGGTTCCGACAGATGGAAAGCGATCGAGGCACCGGAAGGAGCATTGTTCGAGTGGGATGAGAACAGCACATACATCAGGAACCCACCGTTCTTCGATGATATGGTCGAGGAACCTGAGATCAAGAACATCGAGAGAGCGCATGCAATCGCATCATTGGGAGATTCAATCACCACTGATCACATCTCACCCGCCGGATCCTTCTCGGCGACATCCGACGCAGGGAAATATCTGATATCCCTCGGTGTGGAACCCAAGGATTTCAACTCATACGGTTCGAGAAGAGCGAACCACTAGGTGATGGTCAGAGGTACCTTCGCCAACATCAGATTGAAGAACAGGCTCGCACCCGGGACTGAGGGTAGTTGGTCTTTGTCGTTCCGGAGAACAAGATCGATACGATCTTCGAGACTTCCAGAAGATACATAGAGGACAGGACACCTCTCATCGTACTCGCCGGTAAGGAGTACGGAACGGGAAGCTCCAGGGATTGGGCGGCGAAAGGTCCATACCTCCTCGGTGTCAGAGCGGTGATCGCGGAATCCTTCGAGAGGATCCACAGATCCAACCTCGTCGGCATGGGTATCGTCCCGTTGCAGTTCCGTGAGGGACAGGATCTCGAGTCCCTCGGACTCACGGGGAAGGAGGTGTTCGATATAGAGCTCGAGGATCTCGAACCCAAATGCGACATCAAGGTCACCGCATACAGGGACGGGAAGAAGCTCGAGTTCTGGACCGTCTGCAGGGTGGACGTACCTGCCGAGGTGGACTACATCAGGAACGGCGGTATCCTCCAGACAGTGCTCAAGAACATGACCTCATGAGCCATATGGCCGCATGGAAAATGCGGCCGTAGAAACATTTTTTACCGATGATATAATCGGGTGATTCACGGGCCCTTGGGTTAGCTTGGTATACTTGTGCCTTCGGGAGGCATAGACTCCGGTTCAAATCCGGGGGGGCCCACTCTTATGATATAATTACCGGAACGATGATGCCTAGAATCCTCTATGCACCCATCGAAATCAAGGGATGTTAAGTTGTTTGTATGGCGGATCAAGACCCTCCGCCAAAATAGTCATTCTTCTTCGTTCCGACGTCTCCTATGCAGGACATAGATGATCGTTCCGATGATGATGAACGCACCTATCGCCAGGAACATCCAGAACAGTGTCGTATCCGTTGGTGTACTTTCAACTGAATGTGCGAATATCATCACATCCCCGTCGACCGACAGTATGTTCACCGTACGATCCGAATAGGTGTTACCCGTGACGTCCGTAGTCCCCATGTAGACCGTGGCATGGATGTCCTTCCCGCTAGAGGTCTTCAATGGCAATGAAAGAAGGGAACCTTGTACGGCCCATTCGTCATGACCTATTGTCGATACATCATCGAATACGGTTATCACACGGAAGTATTGCTTGTAACCGATCATTATGATCGTTGTGTCCCTGTTCACATTGTCCAACTTGAACGTGTAGCTTCCATCCGGGTTCTCGGTCCTGTTCAGTTTCGTTCCGTAATCGGTTATCGCTCCGACATCCGTGAGATCGAACTTGAAACCATCCACGACGGATACGGTGAACGAGAACGATGTTCCTCTCTGTATGACCATGCCGTCATAATCGAACATCAATCCGTTCACATTCTGAACGGTCACATAGTTGATATCCGTCACAGGCGTCGGTCCGGGGACCGACGTCCATTTCGGATAGACCGTCTTCACATCGGTTTCGGAACTGAACGTGATCGGACGCTTGTTATCGAAGGCCGTCCCGTCCGCGTTGAACCAACCGTCGAACCTGTATCCATCCCTGGATGGATCCAACGGGAGTTCGACGAACACATCGGTACCTACACCGACACTCGTGGTACGGGAGATGTGCTGATACCTGTATCCGTGTGTATCATCATACATGAACAGTATGTGGGATGTGTTCGGTATCGGATTCACGTTGATGATGAATTCCACCTTCTTCGTTTCACCGTTAACCATCGAGGCGGTCTCTCTGACGAACAGTGTTTTGACGCCCCAGAAGGGATAGTCCGCGGGATTCAGACTGAGTTGGTATGAATACTCGCGGGTACTATCCCCTACAACCGTTGTACCTGGGTTCGTCTCACTCAACGGTTCGCCAGAGTATGTCCAGGATATGCTGGAATATGTGAACACGCTATAGTTGCGATCCCTGAGTTCAAGATTATGTCCATATGTGTACCATTCGGTCGTAGCGGTCGATTCGAGAGCTTCCGACGACGAATCGGACACCATAGACACTGCCACCGTCACAGATATGAGCAGGAACAGCGCCAGGAGACATCTCTTGCACTTAAGGATCACAGAGTCCACCTCATAAGCTCGTGACAGCCGGATCGAGATCGACATCGACGATGGCACCTGTGACGTAGACCGTGAATGTCTTCGTGACCGTTGTCGTCCATGAGGATACGGTATTATTCTCGAGATCGACGGTCACCTTCACCAAGAACGTACCTGTACCATCGTTCTTAATCTTGTATGTATCATCTGCTTCTTTTGTTATATCTACACCATCATATCCAACAACCTCAGTTTTTGTTGCATTGAATCCTGTGGTAGGGGTTATGGTGAGCACCGACTCGAATCCGCTCTTTATGGCGATATAACCTTTATCGTCCACGTCTTTGGCTGCACTTGTATCATCCTGTGTCGCCTTCATGGTGAAATTGCCCTTAACAGGTATCGCACCTATTTTCCATTCCAATACTGTCTTGATTATCGCACCAGTATCTGATACACCATAAATGGTTGCATTGCCAGTATCTCCTGTGCTGTATGTGTTACCGATCTTACCACCGATTTTACCATCGACCTTCATGGATAATCCTGTAGGCAGGCCGGTCGCATAGTATTTGTATGTGACAGAGCTGTCTCCGCCAGACGAGGTCTTTGCACTCGCTGTGATATTAACATCCTTCTCGAAATCGAAGGTATCGGTGTAATTATTCGATGTTTGATCCTTGACTAATTCTCCAGTATCATCCGCCAGGTATATGGTGTCGGAATCTTTTATTTCAACATTGATTGCGTAGTAGAACTTCTGTTGTGGCAAAGGTATGTCTGTACCTCCAGGAACTTTGACAATATCGTCCACTTTCAAGATTATTTTTCCATTGAGTGTCTTAACATCGGAGGTATTGATGGTTACTTTGCCTTTTCCTGTTGTTTTGACAGAATCTTCTATCGACATATCATTAGCTGTAACACCATCATAATCGAGATCCACAACTGCGTGTTCAATGAATGCAGATCTGTTGAACTCAATGCTTCCCTTCAGTATGTCGTCTTTGTAAACGACAACTGCTGTCGTGTCTGATCCGATGATATATTTCGGATCGTTTTCCGTTCCACTGCCTGCAGCATCGGATGGGGCCGCGACAACGATAACGAACGCTGCCATGACCATCAATGCTGACATGATTAAGGCCATCATTTTCTTGTTCATTCTATCATATCCTCATCCTTCTCTGACGGAAGGATGTAATTTGAAATGGTTTGAGGATCAAGGGCGCCGGAGCGCCCGTCATTGAGTGTCATAATTGATGTCGTCGAAAGTCCCGTATCGACGATCTTCGGTGAGATGTAGACCACGATCTCGACATTGTAATCATCCGTCGATTCCCTGATCAAGAGATATCCAGTCAATCCGTTGAGTCCGACGATATCGACCTTACCGTCATTCCCTATCGTGATCGATGACCCTATCCCGAATCCGTATCTGGAGAGGTCTATCCTAAAGCCATTGTATTTCGGATTCTCCAAATCGGTCGAATAATTCCCATCGGAGGATTCTATGAATCCGAGGATGACCTTCATCTCCTCCAAAGAAGCGGGTGTCTTATCCCTGTACTTGGGGAACGCCATCACGAATGTGTCGGAGGATATCACGGAGGTGTATGATCCGTCCTCGGCAGGTTCAATCGGATTGCCGTCGATGATCCATCTGTAGATCACCTCCGTCTCACTGCTGTATCTGAGTGTTATGGTCTGAGTCAGATCCTTCAGGACATACTTCCCGTCGACGAACTCCCCGCCATCGATAGATATCCCTTCTCCGTATGCGTTCAGGTCGATCGAGATTACCGGTAACTTGTCGTATTTGGCCGTGAGAGCGAGATTCCCTATGTGGTATGCGGGTATGTGTGTCACAGGTTCCGTACCGATACCTATCCATCCACCGAACTTGTATCCGTCCCATGTCGGTTCGGGGAGTGATATAGCGGTCTTGGAGATGACATAATTCTCCACATATGGCGGGACCATACTTCCTTCACCGATATTGTAGACTATCGTGTACGTTATGTAGTCCGCTTTCACATAGATGGTGACCTTACCGTCATCGGAGGAAGGTATCTTGTCCGCGATAGCCCCATATTCATCATTGATGCGGGTCTCCGATGTCGCGAATCCATCCTCCAGTGTATATCCGACCTCACTTATCGGTCTGCCAAAGTACACATCGTTCTTGACGATAGGCTCTACAACGTAGAAATCGTCCTGATAATGGATTCTGAACGTGACCTTGTACTTCTCACGATTGTACTTGATCTCCAATACGAGGTTCCCGTCCCCCGTTATCTCACCCGAGACGCTAGCCGGTGTTGTGAAACCGTCGATCTTCTCGGGATCGACGGTGACTGTCGTACCTATTGTACCAGACTTGAGGACTGTGTTCGTCAGTTGGTATAAGCCGTCGAGATCCATCTGATAGACCTTGATCGTGTATTTCGCCTTGCCGTTCTCGATCCATATCGCCTTCAGCGTATGGTCATCACGGACAGCTATCTGATCTCCGTGGTGTACCGTCTTGTGCTGATCCACACCATCGATCCATACTCCCCATCCGCCTAGTGTGTATCCGGCCTTGGTCAATCTTCCCTCGATATCGTTCGTGTCGTACGTACCGAAATATGTTATCGTCTTGGTGGCCGGTACCGTTTCGGCATATGTTCCGCCGTCGAAATCGAAATACAACGTATATTTGATCATCGAGACAGTGAATGTCAACTCCACGGCCTCCGAGGGCATAGTGAAGGTATACGGTCCGGTACCTTCGATCACGAGGGTGCTCGGGACCTTTCCTGTTATCGTCGCTTTGTATCCCTCGTCGATATCTATCGTTATCTTCTTATCTGGTGTGGAGAACTCAGGACTTTTGATCTTCCCATCTCCACCGTTGATCGTGATCGTATAGATTCTTACCTCACACAGTGTGTTCGGGCCCGTTATAGTGTACTCCGAGACGTCATCCCACTCCTTGTTGACGTTCTCCAACTGTACGATGTATGTTCCGAATCTCACGGCCGAGTTCACATATGTTCCGTCCGCGGTAGCGGACAGCTTGTAGGTATCTGTCGTTGTTTTCGATTTCAGTTGAAGTATCCTACTACCATCCAACAAACCATTGACCCACAGCTTGACCGTGGCCTCATACACTCCGCTCAGGATCACGTGGATGGTCGTATCGCTCGTGATCATCAGGTTGGCGGGATTCGCCGTGAACGAATCGAAGACTGATGAACCGGTCTGTCCCCACCTGGAGAAGGTGTAACCTCCTCCCTCATTGTATTGTATCCTTACCGAATCCCCGTGCCAGATTACGTCACCGCTGTTAATCACCACACTTGCACCGTTCGTGGTCTTCGTAGCAACGATAGAACCTCCGCGGGGATTCTCTATGTTGAACACATAGTCTATGTGCTTCCAGTGTGGGAAAACATCTATCGTGCTACCTTCCGCCACAGTCGTGAGCGTAACGGTCTCCGTCGGATTTATCCTGTACGTCGTTCCATCCAAGGTGTATGTCCAATACTCCAATGTGTATCCCGTGAATGATGCGTTACCGGGTTTGAACCTGTAACCGTCATCACCTTTGAAGACCACCATCTCCGTGGGAGCCTGTATCTTGATGAGACTGTGCCAATCCCCGTACCAATAGATCCTATCTGGTGTGGTATCCGTCTCCGATGTCTTGTAGTCGCATGGCAGGTCATCGATGAACTTCACCGTTATGGCCTCGTTCGTGAACTCCGCATAGAGGGTGTGGGTAGAATTGCTCAAAGATACGGTATCCGAATACACACCCGTGGTCGTGGTACCGTTGTCATACACCCAGCGTATGAATCTCCCTTTCTGCGGATATTTGTTTTTGACTATCTCCGTGGCTTCGTCTATACCCACATATTCGACGCCCTCGGATGTGAAGGTCATCGTCGAATACGTCTTCCCGAACTCGATACCACCTGTCATGGTGTAGATGACTGAACCGCTCTCTTTGACGACCAGATTCACTGTGACATCCTTTCCGATCCATTTCGCATAGAATGTGGTATCGGATGTGATGTTCTCACTGCTACCGTCAATGAAACGTTCGTCACCGTTGGCATCCACCCATTTGCTGAATGTGTATGAATCACGTGTCGGATTATTGGGTTTGACAATCGAACTTCCGCTCGTGGATATCTCCACATATGACGTCCATCCTCCGCCGAATCCGTCATCGAAATGTACCGTGTACCTGTAGGATGAGTACACTATCGTATCAACATTGATGGGTGACGAGAAGTCGAACACGTTGTTGCGTCCGACATCCGAATACCAGTTGACGAAGTGGTCCCATGTGTGGGGCTTCTGCGATTCGGGTATGATCTCATTATCATATACGGAGATGACCGTACGGACCTCGCTCGTGAGGCTCTCATCCATGTTCACGAATGTTACAGTGTGAGATTCCACCTCCCTTACGCTCAGTCTTATCAATATGAGCTTATCATCTGCCGCATTACCGTTGGAGAGCTTGATCGTCAACGTAGCGATATGTGTGGGAATATCGCTCGAACTATCGCAATCAGCTGTGAATCTGATCGTTGCCGAGAACGATCCCGTGAGATCGCCGATGGTCCTTCCCACACCTATGGTAGATAACGTCATCTTACCCGATAGTGGTGTGGCCCAACCCAACGTACCCTCGGAGTTCAGATACGATTCCATCGTGACCTTCGAGAATGTACCAGCATTCTGGATGCTCTCTACCGTCGCAGTGTATCCGTTGAATGAACGGTTGATGATGAAATCCGTGTTCCCCTTACCGTCCCTGGTACCGATGACAACATCATACCCTTCGGCTATGGGGAATTCCGTAGCTTCCGTGTGGATGCTGACTATGATATCTATTGAATTGACCACGGAGTATGTGTTGTCCGTGTTCTTCTTCATCTCCTTGAGATGGATCGTGATCGTAGCGACGGAACCCGTATACTTGAGTGTGGATGCACTTGTCAGCTCCATCTTCGCGAACGGGAGATTGCCATCAACCGACATTACGTAATTCCCATAGTTGCTCCCTATGGATGATACTGCATCGGATAGTGTCAATCCGCCTGCCAACATTGATCCGGCGGCCCCGTAGACCTTCATCGAGAAGTCGGGATATTCCACCACACTATCCTTTAGTTTGAATCTGCTATCGTCGGGGATGACCTTGTCGAATCCCGTGAAGACGAGATACGAATCCGAGTTCTGCATAGGGACATCGATCTGTTTCAGAGGTACCGCCCTACCGTCGGCGATCATCGTCGTCATGTATGTGACATTACCTGCGATGTACCAACATCTGCAGGGTGGGTTGGAGTAATCACGTGTGTATGATTCGATGTAATTACCATCCCTCAACACTACGAAGTTCCCATCGGAATCCAGTGAACCGTATGCGAATGCACCTCCGTATGAGCTGTTATCCGTCTGAAGGATGGTGTGACCGGATATCCTACCGTATACTATGTCACCGCTTGCGGTCTTCTTCGAGACCTTCAGCGGAAGACCTCCGTACAGGACGATCTTGTTGCTCGGGGATGATTCCGTACCACCTTCGCTGGTGTAACCGCCGATCTCGTTGGTCGGTGATCTCAATCCCAACACGACATTCTCGCGTAGGGTGATCTGACCGATGTTGTTGATACTGTATCTCGTCGAAGCCTGTGCTGTAGTGGCATCGGATCTTCCGCTAAGTGTTATAG
>R20__coassemble_1282_pt1 | contig 14662 bp, 17 predicted proteins | sample R20__metabat2_low_PE_015 | metagenome-assembled genome bin R20
ACCACATCTTCCGTAGTACAGTAATATGGTATCCACGACCTTGTGGATCTTCACGATCTGGTTCATCACTTCCATCTTGAGCATATCTATGTCCTCATGGAGACCTATGAACATGGTCCAGATGATGATCGTGTATCCGTTATGGTCATAATCCCCTCTGAATACCGTGGCCTCATCGATCATCGTGTATTCGATGTGATGTTGCTTCAGTTTCGGGATTATGGTGGTATTGTATGCACCTTTGACCAAGTAGATCCTCTTCTCCTCTTTGTCGTTCTCGAGATTGTATATCGTCTCATCCTCCAACATCGGACAAACGATCATACCGAGTCTACCTTTGGTCATGGGTGATAAATCACTTCTAACGATTATTAATCGTGCAGTATCGCCGATGGTACTGGGTGCCTGTTTTATATCCTCATCCCTCGGTTATGTGAACATGGATAGGGAAGGTGTCTGCGAGGTCATAGATGCGTATCTTGCATCATTCGGCAACAGTTGGAACCTTCAGATATTGTACGAACTCTATAACGGGCCGAAGAGGTTCAACGAGTTGAAGAGATCCCTATCTCCGATAACACAGACCGTTCTCTCAAGACATCTCAGATCGCTGGAGGATTCCAGACTGATCATGAGGACAGTGGTCGATGAGATAGCGTATTATGCGATATCGAAGGAAGGATATCTCGTGGTACCTTCGATGATCTCCACATACCAATGGTTGGTCAATTACCATCCCGACCTGAAGGACAGGGGCGGGACGATATGATATTCGATTGTCGGTGAGCGGATGAGATACGATAACGTCGTGAGAGGCATCTTCATCAGCCGTCCCAACAGATTCATCGCCTTCTGTGATGTGGACGGTAATATCGAGAGATGTCACGTGAAGAACACGGGACGTTGCAAGGAACTGTTGGTGGAAGGTTCTCAAGTGGTCCTTCAAAGATCCGATGTACCAGGTCGTAAGACAAAGTATGATGTGATCGCAGTCTACAAAGGGGATCTGTTGATCAACATGGACAGTCAGATACCGAATGCCGTGGTGGAGGAATCGTTACCGTCATTGGGTATCATCGAGGATCTGAACATCATCAGAAGGGAGGTCATCCATGGAGATTCCCGTTTCGATATCTATGCGGAAGGTAAGAGGAGGTGCTTCATCGAGGTCAAGGGTGTGACTTTGGAGGATGATGGTGTCGCCATGTTCCCCGATGCTCCCACGGAGAGGGGATTGAAGCATGTGGAAGGACTCGTAAGATGTGTCAGGGAGGGGTATGATGCGTACATCATATTCGTCATACAGATGAAGGGTGTGAGATACTTCACACCGAATTACGAGACACACCCGGAGTTCGGATATGCGTTGAAGAAGGCATACGAGGACGGCGTCAACGTCCTCGCATACGATTGTAAGGTGACGGAATCATCCATCGTGTTGGACGAACCCGTCGAGATCAGATTTGATCCTTCTCGTACGAGACGATCCTTCTGATGATATCCTGCGTATCCTCGGCCTTCATCCTTGAGTTGATGAGATAGAGGTTGCATTTGGATAGGTATTCCCTGAAGAACTGTGTCCTCAGTGCGATCTTCCTCTCGTCCCTTATCATTTGATGGGGGTTGCAGAAGTCATTGCTCAATAGGTAATCCATCGCTTCATCAAGTGTGAGTTTCTTGCCGATGGTCTCGTCGTTCGGATCCCTCTTCAGGAAGATGACGCATCTCATGAACGTGCTGTCCGTGACGGAATCATTCCCCGTTGCCCACCTTACGTTGGCGATACCGCGTCCGTTGTTATCGAACTTCGTGGTACCGACGAGCGGTTTGAACTCCTCCCATACGTCACCGATATCGGCATCGATGTAACAGTTCTTCTCGGAACCCCTCACCTTCGGTCTACCCTTGGTCAACCTGACGAAGTACCAGTCATCCGTTATCAGGTGAGCATTATCCATCCTCAACAATCCCCAGGATTGTGTGGTCTTCCCCGTCTTCGAGGGTGCGATCAATGTCACACCGGCACCGTCGATGTCCAATGCCGCCCCGTGGACGGAATATATCTTGTGCGAATCCTCCAGGATGTCGGATGCCATGGCTAGAGCTATGCTCTTGATCCAACCGTAGTAATCGAAATTGTACAGGAATGCGGTGGATGTGATCCTATTGTAGAGTACCTTGAGCTCACCGCTGTCATCATTGAGACAGAAAATCCTGGCGTGGCTGCGTATCTCATCATTCATCGGACGGAAGTTATCCCTCCACATGTCGATGATGTTCTTTTCCTCGGAGTGTATCTTGACACAAACTCCCGAGATGTCCGCCTTGGCCGTGTTGTACCTCAGGTCCTTGCAGGACCTGTAGATGTCTCCAGCTTCTTCTATGTCTATAAGTGTGACCTTGTAGCCCATAAGAACTATATTGCTTAGGCAGGTTAATTAATTTGACGCTGTTTACTTATGTAGTACCTTCGATGGTGACCATATTGGAGAACATGTTCTCAAGGCCCCATTCCGCGATCTTCTTCATCACGGGCATGAGGGATTCGCCCCTTTTCGTCAACGAATATTCCACCTTCAACGATGTTTCGGTATCTACGTTCCTTCCGATGATTCCGTCATTCTCGAGTTCTCTGAGCTGTTTCGTCAGTATCCTTGCCGATATCCCGTTTATGTTCTTCAACAGTTGATTGAAGCGCATGGGCCCTTTGGTCGCGAGGAGACAGAGGATCACCGGTTTCCATCTTCCTTCGAACACGGACATCGCCGCATCGATAGCACAGTCATACCTTGGTCCGTTCATGAATGTAGATGGGTATTAAGGTACATAAATGTAACTAAGTAACCTAATGTAATTTATACTTATATACGCATGAAGTATTAGGTGTGTCACATGGCATCAACTGTAGTTATCCTCGGTTCACCGAGGAAAGGAAATTCTGAGGCAATCGCAGAGGCCGTCGCAAACGAGGTCAAAGCGAAGGGGAACGAGATCAAGACATTCAGGATGAACCAGCTCAACGTCAAGGGCTGTCAGGGATGTTTCGGTTGTAAGAAAGCAGGCAAGTGTGTCGTCAAGGATGACATGCTCGAGGTCCTCGATGCAGTGAGGGAAGCGGATTCTCTCATCCTCGCAACGGCAGACTACTTCGGACAGCCTACAGCACAGTACAGGATGTTCGAGGACAGGTGTTTCAGTTTCCTCGGAGGAGACTTCGTTCCGAACATCGCGGCCGGCAAGAAGGTAGCGGTCGTCGTCACCTGCGGTATGGGATACGACGGAGCAGTCAAGATCGCAGACGCCATCGAGAGCGTATGGGTCAACTTCTTCAAAGGCAACGTCGTCGGAAAGATCGTCCGTGGCGACATGATGGATCCCAAGGCAGCATCCGAGAACAAAGAGATCATGGATGAGGCCAAGGCCTTAGGAAAGAAACTCTGAATGAAAAAACGGGGGCGTATGCCCCCATATCGTTTATTCTAGAATGATACAAATATGATCATTCTTTCATTCCGGAACCGCCACCGATAAGGATACCGGCGGACAATACCGCAGCACCGATCAAGCATGTCATCGCGTCGACTGTACCCGATCCGAAGATCAGTTCACCTGCCCATTTCACAATAAATGCGATAATGAGGAACAGTATCAGACCGATAACGATCATGATCACAAGGCTAATGAGCAATTTGATTATGCCCATCACAAAATCACTTGCTGACAGTTTTTCACCTCGATATATAAATCGCAGATTTTCATTTAAATAGTTAGCTGTTAAAACGTGTGTAAAATCACAGAATTTCGATGAATTTTCAAGATAATCGGCAGATATTTACCGCATATCGACAATCAGGGTTCATGTCGAAGATAGTGATCTACACCTCCAAATTGGGAGGTACGAAGAAGGTGGCCAACTACATCGCATCCAAGATCGGTGCAGAGGCCGTACAGTTGAACGAAGACATCGATCTGTCGAAATATGATAAGATCATACTTGGTTCCGGTGTCTATGCAGGGAAGCCCTCGAAAGCGATGATGAGCTTCATAGAAGCACACAAGGAGCAGTTGAAGGATGCAAGCCTCTTCGTATGTTGCTTGTACGATGGTGAGAAGGGCGCGAAGCAGCTCGAGAGGATCTCCGAACTCACGGGTATCGCGGATGTCATATTCTTCAACAAACCGAAGGATCAGATATCTGTTGCAGATTCCAAACTGAACGAATACATCGGAACATTGTGATGCGTATGGCGGATTATCTCATCGCATTGATCATCGTGTACGTGATCCTCAATGTCGTGTCTTTCATGCTGTATAATATAGATAAATACAAAGCGAAGCACGGAAAGTGGAGGATCACCGAGAACACGTTGATCATATCGGGATTGATCGCACCTTTCGGTGCGGTCATCGGTATGCATTATGCGCACCATAAGACGAAGAAGACCAAATTCAAACTGAATTATGTCTTCCTGGTGATCCATGTCGTGTTGATAGTATATCTGTTGATATGAACGGGATCATTTCCAGCCGTGCACCTTCCTCACATCGGTCTCCATCCCCGGGGTACCGAGGAGGACCACACGGCTGTCGGCCTTCTCCTTTATTATCTCCATGCCGACCTTGGAACCGAGTTCGGCGGAGAATCTTTTGATCTCGTCGAAGGAAGGCATATTGTCCATGGAGAGTCTTACTCTCGAACCTCCGACGAATACGTATCCCTTCGGTTCTATCAGATCGGGATCGCCTATGGAATCCAATCTTGCGTAATCATCGATCCATCCGAGATTCAGGTCCTTTACGAGCGTGTGCCTGATTACGGTCCTCGTTTCGAGTGACGGAAGATACTCCAAGGTCTTCATTATCTTCTCCCAACCGTCACTTATCTTGGGCCTGCAGACCTTCCTGTATATCTCCTCGTTGGGTGCAGCAACGGTGACATACAGTTGCATCGGAAGCTCATCCAATTCTATGAGCCTCTCGGGATACGTACCGTTGGTGACGAGGAACGTGGTCATCCTGCGTCTGTGACATTCCTTTATGAAATCCGATAGGTAAGGATATGTTATCGGTTCTCCGGCCAATGATATCGCCACCTGATTCGGTTCATTAGCCTCCCTGAACATCTGTTTGGAAACCCTGGGATCACCGTTGAAACCGGATATCAGCAACCTCTGCTGTGCGATCAGGTTATCCAACATATCCTTGGGTTCCGCCCAATCCTTCACCTCGAAATCCTTCTCCTGTACCCTCCAACAGAATTGACACATGTGCGAGCATTCGTTGATGGCGGGTGTCATCTGGAGACACCTGTGGCTGTCGATGCCGTAGAAGTCGTGTTTGTAGCATGTCCTCTGTCTGATCATGGATTCCTTCATCCAATGACAGAGTTTCACTGCGGCATGATCCTTGTACAACCTGTATTGTTGCTTGATCAGTAAGTTACGATAACCATCATCCATATGATCCCTCAGAAATCGAAAAGGCTCTTCTGTCCTTTCTTGGGTTGCGGTCTGCTCTCTTCCGGTACTTCCTCCGTATTCTCTTCCATCTCTTCGACGATCTTCGGACGTACCTTGTTCTCCTTCATGGATGCCGCTGCATTAAGGGCATCCTTCACATCAGCGGAATCCACTTTCGAGTTAAGAAGGAATGCGAGGTCCTCAGCATCGAGGTCCGCCTCCTTCACTAACATAGCTCTCAGTTCGGGATCCCTCTCCAACATCAATCTCAACGGTGGCAGTACATCCATGGATACTCTCTTGGTGGATGTGTGGAGATGGTCGGCCAGTTTCTGACATACCACCGCCTTCGTCTGACGGATGCCTTTGGATCTTGATAATTTGGTGAGATATGCGGGGTTCTTGAACCATTCACTGCTCTTCTTATTGGTCATCCTTGCGACACATACGCCCGATGTCATCATATCCGATGCGTACGACCACATGCCGTAGTACTGACGCCTGTTCACCCTTCCGAGGAATACGTCGGCCCTCGACAATTTGCCGTATCCTCTGTACATATCGCCGCGATCCACATATTGGCGGGGAAGGTTCTCGTCCACCCAGAGCATCACCATACCGGGATCCTCATCGATATCGCGGACCATCTCCCTGGACTTCGTGGCATCGGAATTCCAGAATATGACCTTCATGAGATCATACATATTCTTCTTGACGATACGACCCGAGAGCTCCTCCGTGTCCTCCAACGTCACCTTACTCTTTCCGAGGGCCAAAGATTCCAGGTCCCTGACGGCCGCACGTATGTCCCCGTTGGAGTTCTTCGCGATGCTCTCCAAGGCATCATCGGATATGTCCACCTTCTCGGACATGCATATCCTCTTCAGTGCCTTCATTATGGTACTTGTGGGTGGTGTCTTGAAAGTGAGTTGTAGCGTATCGGTCTTGATGGCGGAGGATTTCCTGCTCAGACCGTAGAAGTCGTTGACTATCAGTATGACGGGTTGTTTGGTCTGTTTGATCAATTCCGCTATCACGGGTACTGCACCGCGGTCGGCATTACCGAAGAGACTGTCGGCCTCATCCAATATGATGAGCTTCCTTCCTCCATCCTTGGTGTTGAGATACTCTCCCGAATCGGAGAATGTGTTGGAGTATGCACCTCTCAGTGCGACGGATCTTATGGCATCCCCTGTACGTTGATCGGATGCGTTCATCTCGATCAACCCCCAACCGTATTCATTGGCAAGTGCTTCCGCACATGTCGTCTTACCGACACCCGGTGTCCCTATCAGTACGACCGCCCTCTTCTTCGGTATGCCCTTGTCCCATGACTCGGCCCATGCCCTCAGATCGCTCACAGGTCCGGGATTCCCCAATACATCCTTCAACGATCTGGGCCTGTATTTCTCCGTCCAATCCTGTGACATGTGCTCACCCTACATTGTTCAGTCTGCGTTCGAGCTCCGCGATCTCGTTATCCGCTTCCCAATTCGCACTGAGGTTGAACATGGGAATGGATTTCTTGCGAAGTTTGGCGTCGTTGAGCTTCTTCTTCAGTTCGGCGTATTCGTCCTCCCTGCCCTTCCACATCTCCTCCATGGCTTTGGATTGCATCTTGGAGAATTCGGATGATAGGTGATTCTCGGATTCCGTATACTTCTCGAGTGTCTCCGAGAGGATCTCCTTCACACCGTAATCTTCGTACTCGGTGATGAAATCCTCGAATTGTCTCCATATACGGTCTATCAGATTGAAACATGTCTCGCAGACACGTATCCTCCTGTCGAAGTCCATCGATGGTAACGAATCGTAGATGTCGATCATGATCTCATTGAACACAAGGAGATTATCCATGACCCTCTCCACCTCGAATTCGAATCCTTCAACATCGAAGCTGTCCCTGGTCGGTATCTTCAGTGATGAGCATGCATCCGCTCTGTCGTATGCCATGATCAACGAGTCATCGGTCTCCGATGCCCTATCATATATCTTAACGGAATTCTTGGTGTCGCGTTCGAGATTGGAACCGCACTTGTTACAATATCCGAACACCTTCCCGTCGCGGAACGCACATAGGTTCCCGCAACCGGGGCATTTGACCGACACCTGAGACATGGTCTACCCCATAGCGACATAGCTTATTAACCTCTGTCCCGAGGAAGTATCACCAGCGATACCGTCCCTTTAATACCCCAGATGCTATTCACATACGCATGAGGATTACGCTTGTACAATCGAGGGGACTCATGAATGACCCCACGGTCAATTTCTTCAAGGCAAGGATGAGGATCAACAACGTCGAATCGGATATCTTCGTATTACCGGAGATGTTCTGTTCCGGTTATACCGGGAAGAGGGAGGAGTTGATGCTGAACGCCTTGGATGCGAAGATCGTCTCCAAACTGTCGGAACTCTCTGTGAATAGAGGGTGTGCGATCATCGCAGGTTGTCCCAGGGAGATCGACGGGAAGATCTACGATTGTGCTCTGCACATAAGCGGTAAGGATATCAATGTGTACAGGAAGATGATCCTCAGCAACGATGGTGCATTCGACGAGAGTCAATACTTCTCAACAGGAAACCAACCGATGATCATCGATCACATGGGAACGAAGATCGGCATATCCGTGGGATACGACCTCCTCTCGACGGAATTGTACAAGTATTACGCTGAGAACGATGTGGATCTTCTGATCTGTATCTCTGCATTCACCGAATCCCAGATGAACAGGTTCGACAGCATAGTGAAATCAAGGGCTGCCGAGAATTCTCTACCTGTGATCATCTGCAACATGGTCGGCCCGGATTGCGGTGTCAACCTCATAGGCAGGAGCAAGTTCATCGGACCGGATGGTAACGTCATCGAAGGATGTACCGAGAGCAGTGACGTAAGGGTGTTGGATGTGGATACCGAAGCTCTCAAGGAAGCGAAGAAGAACAGGATCATCTTACCTGATCTAATATTCGGTGAATGCATCAGGGTGAACAGCGTATCCGGTAACGGGGAGAATAAGAAGACCTGCCCATATACCGGCGCCATACTGGAATAATCTATATATCGCCCCTTCGAGTGGGAGGGCTCGGAGGGTAATCGTGATAGATGGCTTGTTCGAGATGCTCATGCTGCTATGTTTCGCCACGGCATGGCCTTTCTCGATAATCAAACAATTAAGGACGAAGAGGACCGAAGGTAAGAGCATATTGTTCTCATACATAGTACTCGCTGGATACCTATTCGGTTTCATCAACAAGATCGTCATGGACGATATCAACTACGTGATATACTTCTACATACTGGATTTCTTCCTCGTATTGACGGATGTGATCCTGTACTACAGATATCGTCCCAAGAACAACACTAACACAATATCTATATGAGTCTAGGATGAGGGCTTACGCCCCCATCGCTCATCAGAAGAGTTTGAAGACGAGGTCGGAGTATCCGACCGCATCGTCCAAAGGCAATCCTGCCATTATGGATGCCTGCGCATACATTATCTTGACGAGATCCTTCGCCTTCTCCTTATCGTTCAGGAACGCATCGTCCAATGCCTTGAATGCGGGGTGTGACGCGTTGAGTTCGAGGACACGCTGTGCCTTCATCTTCTCGTCATCGGGACCGGGCATCTCAGCGAAGTACTTCTCCATCTCCAATGTGATGTGACCCTCGCTGGTCAGGAGGACGGCATGGTTCTTCAGTTTGTGGGATATCCTCACGGATGATACCTTTCCGTCAAGTGTCTCCTTGGCGAAATCGAGGAGTTCCTTGTACCTCTCCTCGTTCTGCTCGGCGTCCTTCTTCTCCTCCTCGGTCTCGAGTCCAAGATCATCCGAGGTGACGTTGCACATCTTCTTCTCCCTGTACTCGGAGAGCGTCTTCATGACGAACTCGTCCACATCCTCGGTCAGGACGAGTATATCGTATCCCTTATCACGTACCTGTTCCGTCTGAGGCATGTTCTTCGCCTGCTGTACGGAATCTCCCGTGACGTAGTAGATGTTCGTTTGTCCTTCGGGCATCGCATCCACGTATTGATCCAATGAGATGACATCATGCTTCTCGGATGATGTGAACATCAACAGATCCCTGAGCAACTCGCTGTTCCTTCCGTAATCCTCCACGACACCATACTTCAACTGACGGCCGAAGCTCTTGTAGAACTCCTTGTATGTCTCGGGTTCCTCCTTCATTATACGAAGTAATTCCGCCTTGACCTTCTTCTTGAGGTTCTCTCCGATCGCCTTGAGCTGACTGTCATGTTGCAACACCTCCCTCGAGATGTTCAGCGAGAAGTCCTGTGAATCCACCACACCCTTCACGAAACGGAAGCAGAACGGGAGGAGATCGGCGCACTTGTCCATGATCAGGACACCGTTGGAGTACAATTGAAGGCCGGGTTCGTAATCCCTGGAGTAGAAATCATAAGGAGCTCTCTTGGGGATGAACAACATCGCTTTGTAAGAGACCAATCCCTCGGCATTCACACGGATCACGGAGATAGGATCCTCATAATCGTGGAATTTGGTCTTGTAGAACTCCTTGCATTTCTCATCGGTGGCGGATTTCTTGCTCTTCTGCCATATCGGGACCATGCTGTTGATGACCTTGTCCACCTCTTTGGTGACATACTCCCTCTTGGGGTTGCCCTTGTCATCCTTCTCTCCGGTCTCCTTCCATTCGCCCTCCTCCACCATCATGTGGATAGGCCAACGTACGTAATCGGAGTATGTGGTGATCAGTTCCTGTATCCTGTAGGGTTCGAGGAACTCGCAGTAATCCTCATCCTTGGTATCGGGTTTGATATGCATGATCACTTCCGTACCGTAACCGTCCTTCTCGCATTCGGAGATGGAGTAACCATCGGCACCGGAACTCTCCCATCTGTATGCCACATCGCTGCCGACGGGTTTGGAGATCACGGTCACCTTATCCGATACCATGAATGCACTGTAGAATCCGACACCGAATTGTCCTATGATTGAATCGGCACCTTTCTTGTCGCCGTTCTCGTTTTTGAAATCCAAGGAACCGCTGTGGGCGATGACACCAAGATTCTTCTCCATCTCGTCCTGTGACATCCCGATACCGTTATCCTTGACGGTGATCGTCCTAGCATCCTTGTCGATCGCTATATCTATCCTGAAATCCTTTTTGGAAAGACCGAGTGACTCATCGGTCATCGCCTTGAAGTTCATCTTATCGATCGCATCCGATGCGTTCGAGATGATTTCACGAAGGAAGATCTCCTTGTGAGTGTAGATGGAATTCACCATCAGATCCAAAATACGCTTAGATTCCGTTTTGAATTGTTTCTTTGCCATATGGAATCACTCCTTTAGTCTGATGACTGCTAAGTGTTAAAACTTCTATATAATCATAACTATCAATATTTTACGTATATTTGTTCTGAATTAAACAATAAATTTGTTAATAGTTTCAAACAAAACAAATTGAGAATACAGGTTGGCATAGAAGGGGTGATATGTCTTAACTAAGACAGAATGTATTATATTTTGTCCGAAAAAACAACATTTATTAAATATGGTGTCTTTCAAGAATCATCGAACGGGCGAATGCCATGTCCAAATGGACAGATGTTCCGCCCGTGATCCGGTACTAACTCCGGATTGAAAAGTGATATAATGAGCTGGTTGACAGACATACAACAGGCGATCACGGACGCCCTAGAACCGGTGGACACGTTCGTCAACAACTATCTCGATGTTTACATTTGGTATGTCGGGTTCGTCTTCATCATCGCTGGTGCATTGCTATTCCTTTGGAAGTTCAAAGGTATTCAGTTCACGACCATCAAGGATCAGTTGAAGTACATCAACCCCATGGCCAACATCGAGAAGGGCAAGAGGGATAAGAACAGTATGATCTCCTCGTTCCAGGCATTCTGTGTCGGAATGGGAGCTCGTGTCGGTGTAGGAAACATTACTGGTGTGACATCGGCCATCATCATGGGTGGTGCCGGTGCCATCTTCTGGATGTGGATCTTCGCATTGTTGGGTGCGGCGACATCATTCGTCGAGTGTACCTTGGGACAGATCTTCAAGGAGAAGAAATCCGATGGTAACTTCCACGGCGGTCCCGCATACTACATCATGAAGGGAATGAAGAACCGTAAGTTCGCGTTGTTCATAGCATTCTGGATCATCATCACATACGGTGTCGGATTCATCGCGAACCAGGCGGCCAACTCCGCATCGGCATTCACAAGGATGGATACACTCTCGAGCATCGACGGTATCACAATCATCCTGGGTCTGATATTCGCGGCCATGACGGCATACCTCATCTTCGGAGGCGTGAAGAAGGTCGCAATGGCATCCGAGATCATCGTTCCCATCATGGTGTTGGTATGGTTGATCATAGGAGCGATAGCCATCATCATCGGCTGGGAACAGATCGGTTGGGCTGTCACACAGATCTTCGAGAACGCATTCAACTTCAAACAGATATTCGCCGGATTCGCCGGAAGCTGTATCATGTGGGGTCTTAAGAGAGGTGTCTTCTCCAACGAGGCCGGTATCGGTTCGGTCCCCAATGTGGCTTCTTCGGCAGATGTACCTCACCCGATCAGACAGGGGCTCATCCAGTCCATCGGTGTCTACGTGGACACGATCATCGTCTGTTCGATCACTGCATTCATGGTCCTCTGCTGTCTCCCTGCGGAATTCACCATCAAGGGAATCAGTATGGACAGCGGATGGGATGGTATCTGGATGGACGGCGACAGGAAGAGCGGTTGGGCCATGGATACCGTACAGGCGGCCATGTCCAACGCATTCGGCGGGGATTGGATCCTCTGGGTGCTCGCGGTCTTCATGTTCGTCTTCGCATTCAGCAGTCTGATCGCTTATTACTCCATGTCGGAGGCCAATCTGAGATTCATCAAGGATGATCAGAAGCTCGTACAGGGACTACGTGTGGGTATAACGCTTGTGGTGTTCTTCTCATGCATCATCCCGATCGATCTCGTTTGGGACCTTTGTGATGTGTTCATGGCCATCATGGGTATCTGTAACATCACGGCCCTGTTCTTCCTCTACAAGTACGTCAAGGTCGCTTGGGACGATTGGAAGAGACAGAAGAACGAAGGTATCGAGGAACCCGTGTTCGATGTCAATAATCTGGACAAACAGGGTCTCGATTTCAGTAACGTTACCGAATGGGGCGCCAGACAATGATAATGAGGGGCTTCGGCCTCTCCTCTTTACTTTTATTGAAGATATATTTTGTAGTATCCGATCAACGATCGCCTATGCGTGCGTCACCCATCTCGGATACTATGGAATCCAACATTCCGATGAGCGATTCACGACTATCAGTTTGTGTAGCCAATCTGAGACGATGTTCACGGCAACCGTGACATCCGGCGATGAACTTCGGTGCGTAACATCTCATCTTCCTGATGAGTGTGTCCTCATCCATGTTATCGGAGAGCTTATCCATCAATCCGATGCACCATTCCGCCTGTTGTCTCACCGTAGGATTGGGTAATCTCTCACCCGTTCTGAAGTATCTGTCGATCTGTGTCACAAGGAAGGGATTGCCGACACCGCCGCGGGCGACCATGACCGCTTCCGCACCCGTTGTGTTCACGGCATCGATCGCATCATCGAGGGAATAGATGTTACCGGAGATCGCGAGCGGGACGGACATCCTCTTACGCAATCCTTCCACGAACTCGTAGTGCGGTTCACCGGCATATCCTTCCTTCTTCGTGCGTACGTGGAGAGAGATCATATCCACATCGGCGGATTGGAGTTCGTCGATCACTTCCATGAAGTTCATCTCCTTCAGGCTCCATCCGAGACGGATCTTCGCGGTCACAGGTACATCCACTTTGGACTTCACCTTCCTGATGATGTCTCCACATCTCTTCGGATCCCTCATCAGGGATGATCCCGCATCGTTACAGACGATCTTCGATACGGGACAACCCATGTTGATGTCTATCAATGTAGTATCAGGTTTGTTCTCAACGACGATCCTTGCCGCTTCCGAAAGATCATCGGGGTCGCTACCGAAGAGTTGGACTCCCGTCATACCGTCATCGTCGAGTTCTATGTATTCGGAGGTACGTCTTCCGCCATGGATGATGCCCATGTCGGAAGCCATCTCTGTGAATGATAACGATACACCGAAAGGATCCATGAAATCCCTGTAACCTTTGGATGTGAAACCCGACATTGGTGCCAATATTGCTGCTCCGTCGATGACGACGTCGCCGATCTTCCAAACCACGAATGGGAGGATTAGGGTTCGATTATAATTATGCGACGCAGGACGAGGTGGTAAGTTGTGATACGGATCGAGTATCATCACAGTAGATTCCAATGGTTTTCGTTGTACAGTGGCGATGTATTCTGTCCGATCCTTGATGGTCGTGCAATATTGTTGCAAAATTTAGGGCTGTTTTACAATATATGGTCATTAAGTATCAATATTCTCCAGATTGTACCTGTATTCTATATGTTTCCGAAGTAATGAATATATATTACAGCCTAATATGGTTAAATCAGTAATAACGCTGTTAATATATTGGTTCAATATATAGACAGAAACTCAAAGATATAGGAGGAGGTGAGAACTTTGAGGAGGATCGTGCCTGAGCAATCGCTTGGAAGGGACAGGCCTGTCATTGCCACGTTACGCGATTCACTCAAAAGGAACCATCACCTCAGAACGATGTTAATCTCGATCCTTATCGTATCGATTATGATCACTGGCTCATTCGGTTTGATGCTTGTTGGATTCTGGGGAGAGACCGCGGCCGAAGGGTATGATGGAGACAAGATCACCATCAATTATCATCCGTTTAAAGGTACGGCTCCGAGTGTCAGTTCGACTTACAACGATACGACAACCCCTTCATCGATCACCGTAACGTACTACGGTGCCGTCGCATCCACCGAATACAATCCGCAGTTGTGGAGCAGTGATGTATCACAAGGCGGATCGGAGATATTGACCCAAGTGTCGGATTTGAAGACCTGGTATTCCATCAAGGGATATACCGTGAATTCAACATATGTGTTCACGGGATGGGTCGACAATAGTGGAAAAAGATACGATCCAGGAGACATCATCAAATCAAGTGACGTTACTGGAGAGATGTTTGATCTCTATGCTACCTAAAACTTCGGGATTGTAAGGTTACATCAGGGTAGGTCTATCCTCCCCGCCA
>R20__coassemble_1299_pt1 | contig 14503 bp, 19 predicted proteins | sample R20__metabat2_low_PE_015 | metagenome-assembled genome bin R20
GACCCAGATACCGATTTTTTAGATAATCTATATAAATGCAATAAACATATGCTTTTATAATGTCTGCGAAACAGCTGTCAGGATTGGCACTTTCGATAATAGGGTTCGTCATACTGATAATTGGTTCGTTAGGATATATGGATGTGTTTGCTCTAAGCGAGACACTCAGCTACGTGTTGATGGGTGTTGGGATCATCATGGTGATCTCGGCCCTAGCATACATCAGCCTGATGGGAAGGAAAGAGGAGCTTACAATCTAAGGAGGAATGTAAATGGGATTGATGGACAAACTCAAGTCACTCTTCAAGAAGAGCGACAAGAAGGGTGCAGCTCCTGGCAACGGTGAGACCAAGGCAGTGGCTGTTCAGTTTAAAGGTGAAGGTAGGGTGCCCGACGCACTCAGATATGCAGCGAATAAGATCGACGCACAGGTGAAAGCGGGTAAGTTCGACAATAAGAGAGCATCCATGTTCGTAGCACAGCTCAGGGAATGCGAAGCATCCGAGCAGAGCGAAGATGAGAAGCTCGTTCAGATCGGGCAGATCATCGGTGCCATCACATTCTTGTGATTCCAAAACCCATTCCTTTGCATCCTCTTCACGAGGATGCAGAAGGTGATTCTATGTCAAATGTCATGAATATGGACTTGATCTACAAATTATTCGATGCGGTGAACATGCATAGGTGGAACGATCACCTACGCCCTATCGACCTCACAGAGATAGACAAACAGGCTCACAAGGCAGCCATCGCATGGGTGCTCGGGAAGTACGAGGAGGACAAGGGCACCACATTGGATTGGAGAAGGATAATCGAAGGGTCACTGTTCTCATTCATGAAACGTACCGTATTGACCGATCTTAAGCCTCAACTGCTCCACAGGATGGAGGAGGAGAGGTTCGACGAGGTCAATGATTACGTATTATCCGAGATCTCGAATTCCATCCCCGACATGGATGAGGCGTTCATGCGGAGATTCGAGGATTACATCCGTTGCAGGGATCCCGTCCTGGAAGATAGTATCGTGGCCGCAGCGCACTATCTCGCCACCAATTGGGAGTTCAATCTGATATACGACATGAACAGGCATTCGTATGCGATAGATCAGACCAGAGCGACCATAACATTGGAATTGGGGCAGTTCACCGAATTGGTCGGTGTTAGGGATATGATGCAATCACCATCCATGACATTCATCGATCTCGTTGGGCAACTGAGATTCCAACAGAGGTGGACCCGTGTACCGAGGATACCTGCCACCACCGTATTGGGACATTCCCTGATGGTAGCGACAATGATGTACATGCACGACCTCGACATCGGTGTAGGTGACAAGCAAGCTTACAATGATTATTACACAGGGTTGTTCCACGATCTGCCCGAGGTGCTGACCAAGGATGTCATCTCCCCGGTCAAGGTGAACGTGAAAGGTCTGACGGATATTCTGGATGAATATGAGCATGAGCTGATAGAATCCAGGATAATGCCGTTGATCCCCGAGGCATGGAGGGATGAGTTGAGATTCTTCGTCTACGACCCGTTCGCCGATAAGGATGATGATGTATTCGGCAAGGTCAACGGTAAGGAGCTGAAGATGTGCGACGTCATGGGAGCATATATCGAAGCGAACGTCTCCAGACGCTACGGCATATGTTCATCGAAGCTCAAAGAAGGGGAAGAATCGTTACGTAAGAGGTTGTTGGATGAGGGAGATTGCATCAACGCCGGATCCTTGATCGAAAGGTTCGACGAGATGCAGATCTGAGCCCCTCATTTCTTCGTTATCTTTTCCTGTCCGCCCATGTAAGGCCTGAGCACTTCGGGGATGGTGACGCTTCCGTCCTCGTTCTGATAGTTCTCGAGAATCGCCACTATGGTCCTGGGAAGTGCGAGTCCCGAACCGTTGAGGGTGTGTACGAACTCACTCTTGAGGTGCGGTTCCGGACGGTACTTGATCCTTGCCCTGCGTGCCTGGAAGTCCGTGAAGTTGGAGCATGAGGAGCACTCGAGCCATGCATCCTTACCGGGTGCGTAGAGTTCGAGGTCATAGCATTTGGAGCATGAGAAGCTCATATCGCCTGTACACAATAAGAGTACCCTGTACGGGAGTCCGAGTCCTACGATGAGGTCCTCCGCATTCTTCCTGAGCTCCTCCAACCTTGCGTAGGAGTTCTCGGGGAGCACGAAGTTGACCATCTCGGTCTTCCTGAACTCGTGCACACGGATGATACCTTTCGTATCCGCATGTTTACCGACCTCACGCCTGTACGATGTGAGGTTCGCTGTGTAGTAGATGGGGAGTTGTTCCTTCTCGAGGATCTCGTCCTGCAGGAGGTTCGTGATAGGCACCTCCGCCGTGGGGTTGAGATACATATCGTCCCTCTCGAGGTAGTACATATCGTCCTTGAGGTTCGGGTACTGTCCCGTACCCGTCACAGCTGCCTTGTTGATGATACCGGGTACGACGAGCTCTGTGTATCCCTGCTTCATGTGCGTGTCGAGGAAGTAGTTGATGAGGGCACGTTCGAGCCTTGCACCGTCACCTTTCATGACGTAGAATCCGCTTCCTGCGATCTTCACGCCTCTCTCGAACTCGATGATGTCGAGATCCTCGGCGATCTCCCAGTGTTCCTTGGGTTTGAATGTGAACTTCCTCTTCTCTCCGACCTCGTAGACCACTACATTGTCATGCTCGTCCTTCCCGATGGGAACGGACTCGTGGGGTATGTTGGGGATGTTGAGGATGCAATCGGACCTTATGATCTCCAGTTCGGCCATCCTGTCGTCGTTGGCCTTGATCCTGTCGGCGACCTCGCGCATCTCCTTGATCTTGGATTCCTTCTCATCGCCCTTCGGCATCTTGGAGATCTCCATGGAGACCTCGTTCCTCAGTTTCCTGAGACGGTTGTTCTCATCAGTGAGTGTTCTCCACTCCGAATCCGCACCGAGAAGCCTGTCGAGGATGGCATCGTCCTTGTTCCTGTTCTTCAGCATGGTCCTGATCTTCTCAGGGTCCTGTCTGATTACGTTAATGTCCAACATTCGGATCAACTCAGAATTTCTTTTGGCAGAGGGAGGTCCAGGTCCTTTTGTCCGTGAGGATGACTACGCTTCCGCGCACATCGACGACCACTGCGTCGGTGGCTTCGGCCAGACCATCAGCTATGTCCTTGGTGTCGCTCTCTGCGTTAGCGAGCACCTTGACCTTGATGAGACGGTTCTTCTTGATCTGCATCTTGATCTCCTCGTAGAGGCTGTCCTTCAGACCATCCTTTCCGACATGTACGGTCGGGTCGATCTCCAGTGCCCTGCGCATGAGTTCCTTCTTTGCTTCTCTCTCCGTCATTCTCTTTGCTCCCTGGTGTATGGCATACGTCTGATGGAACCGCATTCGAGACAGGTGATCTTCACCCTCCCGTCGCCGATCCTTATCCTGCAGTTGACACCGACCTCCATCGGTATGCCGCAGTCCTTGCAGAACCTGGCATCATCTGGGATGGGTGTGCGTGTCTTCTGTCCGATACGCCTTGCGATGGAGACATATCTCCTTGCCCTGTCGTTGTCACCGTTCCTCACGGCCTCATTCGAGAGCTCGAAGAGTTTTGACATCCTATCGTTCGCGATCTCAGATGCGACCTTCGATGAGATGCGCTTCCTTGCCATCGTATGCCCCTGATATGGGTTCCCCACACATGAGCGCATATAAAAGTTTGTGCGCGTATATTTACTCAGGCTACGTGCGAGAGCAACTCGGCCTTGACCTCGAGTTCCTCTTCGCTCAATCCTTCGTCATCGTTCTCGGTGTACTGTGTCCAAAGGAAGATGAAGTAGTCGTGGAACGACTGTACCGCGGAGTCCCAACTGTCGTTGGATGCCATGATACCCAGATCCTCGTTCGTGAGCGACCATTTGCCGTTGTCGAAGGATACCTTCGCTTCGACGGGTGTCTTGAGGATCACATCGCCGGTGGGTGAGATCATCCTGCGGAAGTTTATGGATGCGACCTCGCACATCTCCTCCGCGTTATCGATGGAAACGAGATCCCCGTTCTCGGAGTATGTGAACGTACCGGCGACCACGACGACCTGTCCGCCTATGAATCCGATGGCCTTCTCCAGCTCATCCCTGTCCTTGAAGTTGATCCTGGAGTGCACATCCTCGCCTGTGGAGAATACGTACCTGGGACCTTTACCGGATTTGTATTGCGATCTCTCCAGGATACCTATGGTGGCACCGTCGAATGACAATCCCCTTCTCTTGATGAACGATGACAGCTTCTCCACATCGACGTGTCCAAAGGTCTTGAGCTCGTCACCCGATCCGTATTCGAGATGGAATCCGTCGTGATCTATCATATCCTGGTGGAGTGCCACGAGATCGTAGATGATGGCGTTCCTGTAGAGTGCGTCGGTGAAATTGTCCTCCATCCAATAGCTTCCGGTACCGTTACCCATGACGTCCAACGTCTGTTCCATCAATGCCACGGCATCCTCTATGATGTCCCCGTGACCTTCGGTCTCGGGATTGTTGGTGGATGCGTTGAAGGACATCCCGCCCTCACTATCCATGTAGATCCTGAACTTCTCGTCGAACTTAGGATCCACGAGGGTCTGTATGCGCAATTCCCTGGATGTCAGATATTCTCCGACATGGGTGAATAGATCCTGGATATCGATCATTATCTGTCCTGCCAATGAGACAGGTATCCTGTCGTCGCCCCTGTCGGAAACGATGTTAACGGTGAAATTTACCATCTTGCGCACCCCGTATCGATAAGGGTTATGCATACGATATTAAAGATAATTCCCATCTGATGCCCCTAATAATAGGAAAGTCTTATATCGGACGCCTTTATCAAGAGTGGAGGTCAGACAATATCGTTAAATACAGAATGACGATTGTCAGCCCTACTCACTAACGATAATTGGTGGTGCAAATGGCAAGAAAGCCCGCAGTAATGTACAGAGAGATCAAAGGAATGGCATACACCCGCAGAGAATACATGGGTGGAGTTCCTAACAGCAGAATCAGTCAGTTCGACATGGGAAACCTCAAGGACGAGTTCCCGATCACACTCACACTCAAATGCAAGAACCGTGTCCAGATCAGGCACACATCCCTCGAGGCAGGACGTATCGCAGCCAACAGGGTCCTGACGAAGGATGCCGGTGTCGCCAACTACCACCTGAAGCTCAGGGCATACCCCCACGTCGTTCTCAGGGAGAACAAACTTGCGACCGGAGCAGGAGCTGACCGTGTCTCGAGTGGTATGCGTTTGGCCTTCGGTAAGACCGTCGGAACTGCAGCAAGACTCGAGTGCAACCAGGCGATCATGACCGTAAGTTGCACACCTGCAGCATTCAACACAGCAAAGCTCGCCCTTTGGAAAGCATCGATGAAGTACCCCACACCGTGTTACATCGATGTCGAGAAAGGTAAAGAGTTCGTCAACTGATGTTCGATCTGAGACTCAGTGACATTACTGCGTGGATACGCGACAGGGGATATTCCTCTGTCGCACTCCAGTTGCCAGAAGGATTGAAGATTAGGGCGACTGAGATAATCGATTTTCTTTCTGATAAGACAGATTGTGATTTTGTGATCCTCGGGGATCCGTGTTATGGTGCATGCGACCTGTTCCTTGACTACAAGGATGTCGCCGATGCACTGGTCCATTTCGGTCATTCTCCCATCCCGTCCCAGGGTGACGATCCCGATGTCTTCTACGTGGAATCGTTCTTCGATGCGGACGTAAGAGGATATGTGAAGGATATCCTTGATGAATTACCACAAAGGGTGGGATTGTTGGCCACCGTACAGTATGTGAATTGTATGGGACAGGCGAAGGAGATCATAGAATCCAGTGGGAGGAAGGCGATCATCGGTACCGGTGACAAGAGGATAACATACCCCGGACAGGTGCTCGGTTGCAACTGTTCTTCAGCCGAGGCTGTGGCGAAGGACGTGGACATGTTCCTGTTCATCGGTGAGGGCGATTTCCATCCCTTGGCCGCCGCGTTCGGTGTGAAGATACCGATGCGTGTCCTCAACCCCATAACGGGCGAATTCAGGACCGTGGACGAGGTGAGGGATAGGATACTCAGGAAGAGATTCGCCGCCATACAGAGGGCGGTGGATGCCGAGAGCTATCTGGTGATCGTATGCAGCAAGGTGGGTCAGGAACGTGACGCACTAGCTGACGATATCATAGCCAAGATAACATCTTCCGGGAAGAGGGCATACAAGGTGTACATGAACGAGATCTCGCCCCAGGGGCTCATGGCATACAGGGTGGATGCGTTCGTCAGTACCGCATGCCCCAGGTTGGCCATGGATGACTATTCAAGATACGATAAGCCGATCCTCACACCGATCGAGGTAGAGGTGGCGTTGGGCATCCGTGAGTGGGACGATTACGCGTTCGACGCCATAAGGCCGGAATGAGCCGATACCATCAACGTCTCATCAAATTGATTCTTGGTAGAAGATTAGAAGTGGCGGAGTTTGGTCGCTTAGGAGCCACATCCCTCTCGCCGTGCCCCCTGCTTGGGACAATAACACATCATCGAATCGATATTTATCATGTTCGCCCACTGAAGGTGAGCCACACGATCATCTCTTGAATATAGTCCTCACTAAACACAATTTGTAGCGTCCGCAATGGTTTATATCTTAAATGTGATGGGCTGGGCAGATGTTCACGACACAATCGCTTTTCGAAGGTCACATACCATCAGGTGTGAAGGTAGGCATAGGTTGCAGTGGAACGTCTGACAAGGCGTACGAGAGTGCCAAGGACTTCGGAGAATCAGTTGTCGTCTATACCGATCCGGAACGTCTGATCGATGATCTGTGTGAAGGCAGGATCGATGCGGCCATACGTGGCGACATGTCATCGTCGAAGCTGATCCCGATAATCAAGAGAAGGTTCGGTATCGATGAGGTCGAACGTATCGTGTTCCTCGAACCTGTCGGTAGGAAGATGATAATAACCGCTCCCGTCGGTATAGACGAGGGTTGGACCGTCAAGCAGAAACACGATATCGTCACCAGGACCGTGAAACTGATGGAACGCATCGGCATGGGCACCAGGATAGCGGTCATGTCCGGCGGCAGGAAGGATGACATCGGACGTTGCAAGGCCGTGGACGATACCATAAACGATGCCCTGGAATTGGTCGGGATACTCAAGGATGAGGGATATGACGCATATCATGCCGAGATACTGCTGGAGAACGCTGTCGATGAGGCCGATCTTATCATAGCACCCGACGGCATCTCCGGGAATCTGCTGTTCCGCTCGATGCATTTCATCGGAGGGGCGATGGCACTCGGTGCACCTATCATCAATATAGACAAGGTGTACATCGACACCTCACGTGCAAAAAAGGATTATAGGGATTCGATAATGCTAGCGATGAGACTGACGGAGGGATCAAGATGATGTTAGAGATAGATGGTGAGCATTCGGGAATAAGGTTTTCAGCATGTCATTTCATACCGAGACATGAGAAATGTTCGAGACTCCATGGACATTCCTACATCCTCAGACTCAGGATCGAGGGAGACATCGGAGAGAACGGTATGATCATGGATTTCGTATCGTTGAAGAAGGAGCTCAGGAAGTTCGTCGACGAGTTCGATCACAGGACCCTCCTCCCAGGAAAGTCGGATATCGTCAAGATAACCGATGACGGCGAATCATATGACGTGGTCTGCGATTCCAAGAGATACGTGTTCCCTAAGTCGGATGTCGTCATTTTGGATGTCCCCACGACCACGGCCGAGGAGATGACGAAGATGATGGTCAACAGGATGATCGCCGATATAGAGATCCCCAAGAACGTCCGCTCCATATCCGTCGGTATGGATGAGGAGAGGGGTCAGACAGCTTGGTACACCAAGGAGGTGTGAACATGCCGAAAGCAGTCGTCCTTCTATCCGGTGGATTGGATTCCACCACATGTCTTGCCCAATCCATAGCAGATGGTAACGAGCCCATAGCATTGAGCTTCAGATACGGTCAGAGGCACACCAGGGAATTGAGTTCTGCGGCGAATGTTGCCGCACATTACAATGTGAAGCACATAATCATCGACATGGATCTCAGTATGTTCCATTCCGCACTCACGGATATGTCATTGAGCGTACCCGAGAACAGGGATGAGGATGCGATGGGTGCCGATATTCCTATAACATACGTCCCTGCGAGGAATATAATCATGCTATCGGTGGCAGCAGGCGTCTGCGAATCGTTCGGTGCCGATAAGATATACATCGGAGTGAACTCCGTGGATTATTCTGGATATCCCGATTGCCGTCCGGAGTTCATCGAAGCCTTCGAGAAAGCAATAAACAAGGGTACCAAAACAGGCGTAGAGGGTCATCCGATCAAGATCGTGGCACCCATACAATACGCATCCAAATCGGATATCGTGAAACTCGGTAAGAAATTGGGAGCACCCCTTCACCTCACATGGTCATGTTACGAGGGCGGAGAGAAGGCATGCGGTAAATGCGATTCATGTCAGCTCCGTCTCAAGGGATTCGCGGATGCGGGATACAAGGACGAGATAGAGTACGAGTGATACAGATGATGATCTCAGAGACGTTCAGATCGATACAGGGCGAAGGTAAGAGGATCGGTGCCCTGACGTACTTCATAAGGACGGTCGGTTGCAATCTCGATTGTTCATGGTGCGATACGCAATACGCCATGGACGGCGGTACGGAGATGTCCATAGAGGAGTTGGTCGATCTCGCAAGGTCGGACGATGAGATCTGTCTCACCGGCGGGGAACCGCTGATACATTGCGAATCCGCAATTTTGATAGAGAGGTTGACGGAGATGGGAAAGACCGTGGTGGTCGAGACCAACGGTTCCATCGATCTCTCCAACATGCCCAACAACGATAACGTCATCTACAGCATGGACATCAAATGTCCGTCATCCCACATGGAGGATCGTATGTTGTTCAAGAATATCAACATCCTCCAACCGAAGGATCAGGTCAAGTTCGTCATATCCGATGGGAATGATCTTGAGTATGCGGTATCGATAATCAAGAAGTACAGGCCGAAATGCGAAGTGATATTCTCGCCCGTCGGCGGTATGGATATCGAACCTCTCACAGAAGAGGTCATCGAGAGAAGATTGAAGGTGAGGGTACTCCCTCAACTCCATAAACTGATATGGGGAAATAAGAAAGGAGTCTAAGCGAACTTCCTGTCGCGTTCGATCCTTCTCTTGAATGCATTGATGCATTCTTCCACGGTACCTTCCTCGTCGAAGGATACCTTGATCCCCGCTTTCGTCAGTATATCGTAACCATGGGAACCGATACCTCCGGTGATGACGGCATCCACACCGATACCGACGATCGCATTGGCGACCTTCATACCGGCACCTTCCGCATCCATGAATTCATTCTCGATCACTTCGTAATCCAGAGTATCGTAATCCACGATCAGGAAGTATGGTGCGTGCCCGAAATCATCGGACACATATGATGACAGTTCGTCACCCTCGGAGAGTACGCCGATCCTCATGTTCATTCCACTGTCTTGATTATCTTATCCACGATCGAGTTGAACGCTTTTGCGGATTCGGATTCCGGAGCATCGACGACGATGGGCATACCGGAGTCGCCGGAGTCCACGATCTTGGGTTCGATCGGGATCTTACCAAGGAACTGTATGTTCATGTTCTTTGCCGTTGCGACCCCTCCGCCCGATTTGAAGATCTCGGTGATCTCACCGCAGTGGGGACATACGAATCCGCTCATGTTCTCGATCAATCCGATGATCGGTATCTCGACCTGTGCGGAGAATGTGACCGTCTTCCTGCAATCCATGAGTGCGACATCCTGGGGTGTCGTCACCAATACGATACCGTCGGCCTTCTTCATGAGCTGTGCAACCGATATCGCTTCATCACCCGTTCCCGGAGGCATGTCCACAACGAGATAGTCGAGATCTCCCCATCTCACATCTTCGATGAACTGCCTTATCGCTGTTCCTTTGACAGGCCCTCTCCACACTATGGCGGAATCCTTGTTCGGAAGGAGGAACTCCATCGAGATGACCTTCAATGACGGAGGTACGAGGACGGGTATGAGTGCATCGTCCTGCACATCGAGCTGCTCATCCTCCACGCCGAACATCTTCGGTATGTTGGGGCCGGTGATGTCGACATCCATTATACCGGTCTGATAGCCCTTCATGGACAACGCCATCGCAATGTTCGATGACACGGTGCTCTTTCCGACACCTCCCTTCCCACTCATGACTATGATTATGTGTTTGATCTTTCCAAGACTCTCCTGGAGTTTGAAATCCTCAGCGTTGATCATCGGTTTAGGCATGATATCATTCCAATCGAAGTCATAATTAACTTCGTTAATGCGGGTAATGGTGAACTCTTTATTAGCCGTTTGCTATACTACGGATATGCCACTGGGTGATCCGCACGGAGGGAATTTCGTTTACACCGTCGAGGGATTACCGAAAGGTATCGCAGCGGTATCCATCCCAACGAAGGATGTGGAACGTTCCATCAGATTCTATGAAGGATTGTTGAAGTTCAAAGTGTTATCGCGCGGGGATGATGTCGCAATACTATCCGTGGGGAAGGATATGGTAATCGTCAGAAAATCGGATGATGTGGGGGTGGATACGGGATTGTATCTCAGTACCGAGAGTGTCTTCGACCTTCACAGGAGATTGATCGACGAAGGTGTCATATTCGTTATAGATCCGAAGAGAGTAGATATCGGATTGATAACTACATTCAAGGACGACGATGGGAACATCATCGGTGCTATAGAGATCAATTGAAAATAAAGGAAGACGGGGGCTTCCGCCCCTAAGTTTTCAGTAGAACTTTCCTGCCGTAGCTTCGTCGAACTCGACCTTCATCTCTTCGGTAGGCTCTTCCGTCATGAGACTGACGACTATACCTACGATCAATGAGAGGATGAATGCCGGGAGGAGTTCATACAGTCCGCTGTCCCAGATGAACGTATCGACACCGAATATTCCGCTGAACACACCTCCGGAGATGAAGAATGTGTTCCAGACGATGACCGTGATGAATCCGACTATTGTGGATGCGAGTGCTCCGTGCTTGTTCATGCGTTTCCAGAACAATGCGAGTACCATCACAGGTCCGAACGATGCTCCGAATCCTGCCCATGCGAACGAAACGAGATCCATGATGGTGTTGTTACCGCTGAGAGCGATCGCCACACCGATGATGGCGATGATGATGACACAGATCCTGGACATCCACATGAGCCTGTCCTCGGAGACCTCTTTCTTTCCATCCCTGTTGTACAGGTCGTTGGTGATGGCGGAAGCCGCGACCAATAATTGTGAATCGGCGGTACTCATGATCGCAGCTAAGATGGCGGCATAAAGGAATCCTGCGATGATCGGTGCGCTGTTGCCGAACAGGTTGGATACCATCGCAATGAACACGTTCTCGGAATCGAATCCCGACGGATCGCCAAGATATACACGACCGATGACTGCGATGAATCCGACCGCCGCGAGTGCTATGATCACCCAAAGCGTACCTACACGCCTTGCGACCTTGATCTCCTCGGGGTTCTTGATCGCCATGTATCTGACGAGGATGTGAGGCATACCCACATAACCGAGACCCCATGCTAGGCATGACAGTAATGCTATGACCGTGATCGGTTCACCGCCCACCCATAGGAGATTCGTTCCGTTCTCCACGAGGCCGTTGAACGTCGATGATACCGCATCCCAACCTCCGCCGATCTCTCCGAGAGCGACCAACGGGACGACCACGATGGCAACGATCATCATTATGGCCTGGACGAAATCGGTCCAACAGACCGCTTTGAATCCGCCTGAGAATGTGTACAGAACGATGATCACGCATGTGATGATGGCCGCGAGCTCATAACTCACCTCGCTGAACATGACATTGAAGAGCTTACCTCCGGCGACGAATCCCGACGCGACATAGATCGTGAAGAAGAACAGGATCGCGATACCGGTCACGATCCTTAGGTATCCCTTCTCGTCCCTGAAACGGTTGGAGAAGAACACCGGTACTGTGAGCGAGTCCTTACATTTCTCCGAATATATCCTCAGACGTTTGGCGACGAATAGCCATGCTAGATAGGAACCGATCGCAAGACCGATACCGATCCAGATTTTACCCATACCCATCAGGTAGATGGAACCTGGGAGACCCATCAATAGCCATCCGCTCATATCGGATGCCTGTGCCGACATCGCTGTCACATATGGGTTGATATCTCTTCCGCCGAGAACATAATCGGACATGTTGTGGGTTTTGTTGTAGAAATAGAAGCCTATCCATAATACCACTACGAAGTAGATTATGAAGGCCAACAAGACAAGCATATCCATTTGATACTCTCCGTAATACTATGGGAAATGCAATTATAATATAAATGAGGGACGGGACTCTGGCTATACGAAATTGTGATTTTGGCACATCATGCCGATGTGCCGGTGACCTTCATTTGTTTCACAAGATACACGGATGTGAATATCAATGCGACGATGACGAACATGCCACCGACATACCCTATGGAACCCACGGACATGGAATCGGTCACGACACCGCCGATGATGGAACCCATTGCGATCCCCACGTTGTATATGCCGCTGAACATGGACATGGCGATGGCCGAGGCATCGACGGGCGATGCACGTATCGCCTCGTTCTGGAAGGATACGTTGAACAGGGTGGTGAAGAATCCCCAGACGATGCAGACCAACATCATGGTGAATGCGAGGTATGCGGAAACGTTCAATAACAGTAAACATATGGAGACACCTAGGATCGAGCCTACCTGGAACCTCGAACGCATATCATCGTAGTACTTCGAGAACACGATGCTTCCGATGATACCGGCGAATCCGAAGACCGTTAGACCGATGGTGACCATGGATTCCGATAACGATGCAACCTGGAGCATGAACGGTTCGATGTAACTGTAGCTTGTGTACTGTCCCGTCACGAACAATGCGATCACGACGTATATGCCGACCAATGTCTTGTTCTTGAACAGTTCCGGCAATCTCCTCAATGTGAACGTACCGGGGTTCTTTACCCTGGGGAACACGATGGTGAGGAGTATCAATGCGAGTATCGCTGTTATCGCGATCGAGATGAACGATGCTCTCCACCCCATGGATAGGCCGATCATCCTTCCCAACGGAAGACCGGCGATCATCGCTATGGATGTCCCTGTGGCGACCATGCTTATCGCCAATTTCCTGTATTCTGTTGCAACGACACTCACGGCCAATGGTGTGGCTATCGACCAGAATATGGAGTGTGATACAGCCACACCCAAACGTGCCACGACCAGCATCCAATAGCTGTTCGACAATCCAGATAGTATCTGGAATCCTGCGAACAATGCTATGCACATCAGCAGCATCCTGCGGTATTCCATCTTCCTCAGGATGAGCATTATGGGTAGTGATAGGATAGCCACGGCCCACGCATAGATCGATATTATAGTCCCCGCTTTCGATTCGCTTATTCCCAGATCTACGGAGATGTCGGTCAGCAACCCTATGGGCATGAACTCCGACATGTTGAAGATGAACACACTGATCGTGATACCTATCAACGGTAGCCAATTCTTCGGGGACATTGTTTCCGAGCGATACTGAACATGTGGATAAACGTTACCACGTTACCATTGGTGTTTTGTGATAATTGTTGTGTTTTATCAAATTCTAATATCTTAATTATAATAAACTTATAATATTGAATTAATTATTATATTGTTAGAATTGATGTATGCGGTGACTTGATAAGTGGGCACTTGAGAGGGGCCGATACATCGATTCTACTTTCGAAGGGAGAAGGATAGATTGTTGGAACACGGGAAGGGATCGATGACAGTATTCGCAGTGCTGATGATCTCAATGGTGACCATAATCCCGATATTACAGATCATCGATGAAGGATCATCTGCGAGTACATCGGATTACCACATATGGGTGGGATCGGTGGATCAATCGGGTGAGGCCGATATCGTCACGGTGTATGTCGCTGTATTCAATGATCCAGAAGGATTGCCTGAGGGTACTGTCGTGCTTGAAGGAATCGGATATGTCGTGAAAGACGATGGGATCCTGGCCTACGCACCGATATCTGGTGTCGAGAGTCAGACGATCGAATCCGGAACGACCGTGAAGGAATTGACATTCACACTCCCTATCGAACAGAACGTCTACCTTGTTCACGCTATCTATACATCGAGTGAAGGGACAGAGATCCAATCGATGTCGGTGTATCCGAACAAGGTCTGAGACGAAAATAACGCTCAATCGAATGAGATCAAACAGCCTTCAGTTCGAATTCTTCACTTCAGATGGGTCGACGAAGGTGACTTTCCAAATCTTTTAACATAAACGAGATGAGAAAGATGAATAAGAAAGTGATAGCAATAGCGGCAGCTTTGGCCGTTGTTCTGACTTC
>R20__coassemble_1399_pt1 | contig 13480 bp, 12 predicted proteins | sample R20__metabat2_low_PE_015 | metagenome-assembled genome bin R20
AAAAAACCTGGTCTGGGTATATTTCAAACACAAGCCGGGGACGCGTTAACGCCCCCCCACCCCGGCCCAAATAGGCCGGGGGGGGGGGGTCGGACCTCATTTCCGACCGTCGGAACCCCATTCTAGTTGGGATCCGGACCCGCCTGTTAGGAGGTAAGGGTGATGGGTTCCAGACCATCCAATGCAACAATCGTCGCAATAGCGATAGTCGTCGTCATAGTACTGTGTGGCCTAGGCTACGTCATACACATCAACGGCGATTCGTTGGACTTCTCCCACACGGAAGCGAAGATCGTCGTATCCGGATCCATGGACGGAGAACCCAGGGACTATCCCATCAAAACCATCCCGACGGGCAGCATGGTCGTCATCCACAAGGTGGATGGTACTGATTTCTACTCAACATTGAAGGTAGGCGATGTGCTCACCTTCGACTACATCCATCCCGTTTCCAAAGAGAATATGGTGGTGACACACCGTATCATAAAGATCGAAGAGAACAACGAAGTGTACACATACACACTCAAAGGGGATTCCATAGCCGATGACCCCACCAACGGTTCCGTTCAGGTCGTCACCTCGGATTCGGGTGACGTCATCGGTAAGGTTGTTGGAGTATCCCACTGGCTTGGAGAACTCGTGATATTCCTATCGACATGGACAGGGAAGTTCTGTCTGATCGTCATCCCCTGTATACTATTGATAATCTATGAAGTAACGAACATCATCCGCGCGTTGCGTATGAAGGACGCCGATGAGGGGAGGGACTGAGATGGGTGACGATGGTCAAAGAAGGATGGTGCTGATCGTTGCGATCGTATTGGTGGTCGCGATAGCGATCGTCCTGTCGATACAGCACGATGTGGATGTGGAGATCGAAGGAGAGGGAACGGTAGAACCTTCCCACGCATCCGTACACCTATTCGGAACTGCGGAGTTCAGGATAGTACCGGCAGAAGGGTATGAGATATCCGAGGTCCTGGTGGACGGAGAGTCCAAGGATGTTAAGGGTGGTGTCCTGAGATTGACACACATCGTCAGCGACCATAAGGTCCGTGTGATATTCGCTCCTTTGGAGAAGTATCAATTGAATGTGACCTCCGAAGGTAACGGAACCGTCTCTCCGAGCACGGGGATGTATGCCGAGGGAGAGAAGGTCGCAGTGGAGATCACACCCGATGAAGGATATGTCATATCCGATGTGACAATCGACGGCAAATCCGTAGGATCGATCAACCGCCTCTCGATTGTAATGGATTCCGATCATTCCGTCCACGCGACATTCAGGGATGCTACAACATCCGACCCTGTGGTGGATGTGTCCGTCGATGTCAGGGTCGGAACGGTGACCGGAGCGTTCTACGGTGACATATCACCGTCCGGACCCGTACGTGTGGCGTACGGAGGGTCCTTGGTCGTCACGATATCACTCAATGAAGGATATGTATTGAGCTCGGTCATGGTCGATGGAAAGGAGATGGGTACATCATCCATCGTCACGGTGACCAATATCACCAAGGACGTGAACATAGACATCACGGTGCTCTCGACAGCTGTCAAGACATACACCATAACATCCTCATCCACATCCGGAGGTTCCATATCGCCGTCAGGTACGGTGACTGTGATCGAAGGGGATTCCGCCACATTCACGATAATGGCGGATTCGGGATATCATCTGTCATCATTGGTAGTGGATGGTACGTCACTGTCCTACTCCGGTAGCACATACACATTCGCCAATGTCACATCTGACCATACCATATCGGCGGTATTCGCTGCCGACCCGTCCCCGGGTCCGACACCTCCGTCACCCAAGACGCTCGACTCCATCTCATTGTCCAATACTCCGACCACATGCGTGGTCGGACAGACCTTGGACACATCGGGGATGATCGTCACCGCTCACTGGAGTGACGGTTCGATATCACAGGTGACCGGATATTCCGTATCACCCACATCGTTCTCCGAGACTGGTCAGAAGACGGTGACCGTCACGTATCAGGGTAAGTCGGCCACATTCACTGTGAATGTTATAGAAGCACAGTATACGGTCACATTCGTTGCACTGACAGGCGGAAGTGTATCGGAATCATCGATCACCGTGTCCGGCGGCACCATACCTGGTGTTTCGGGCGATAGTCTTCTCTTCGGGACCATCACAGTGACTCCCACTGCTGATTCGAAGAGGTATGTCTTCGGCTCATGGTCTAGGTCCGATGGTGGAGATGTCACATCGGCAATAACTACGGATGTAACATTCACAGCATCATTCCTCCCCCTGACTAACATATCTGTGAAGACACAACCGACGAAGGTATCGTACTTTGCGGGAGAGACTTTCGATTCGACCGGTATGGAGATCCAAGCCACATATTCATTGAATTCAGAATCAAAGACCGTCGCTGTCAATCTCTCGGAATGCACTTTCAGCCCATCAAGGGCCCTCAAGACCACCGATACAGCGATCACAATCACTTGGGAGGATATATTATGCGAACAGACGATCTCCGTAGGCAGTTCGTTCGTCACGAATGTCATCTCAATCGGAGATACCAGGTACAGTGGTGAATCGATCTCACAACTCTCGCCGATATCGATCTCCGATCTGATGCCCGGAGATACCAAGGCCATGGTCGTCAAGGTGACTGCGAAAAGAGCCTGCGACCCTTATTTGATGCTCTATAAGCTCAACGACTCCAATGGTCTTGCCGAATACATCACCGTAACCTACAACACCATCACTGTGAGACTTTCCGATATGCCTACTACAGTCTCACCCGATGAAGCAGGGAAGATAGCTCTCGGTCACTGGGACACAGACCAATACAAGGAGATTAGCATAATCATAGGATTCTCGGGGGACACACCATCAACGATGATGGGTAAGTCCCTGAGCTTCACATTAGGAATAGGGATCTGGCAAGACCCCTGATCACACTCCAAGGCCGTTGACACGCCTTCGGCGTGTCGGGAGAATGTGGCGGTAGGTGAACCAAGTCCATGGAACCCAGCCGCCGTCACATACACGGTCGTCATCGTCCTTAATGCCTTCGTTCGTCAGGAGGACTGTGGGACTATTCCCGGTAGAAACCGGTGGAGGGAACAAAAATGAAAACACAAGTAAGAATGATAGTCGCATCCGTGATCGTCATCGCCCTAGCTCTTACTGCCGTGTCGGGAATAACATACTCATGGTTCTCTGATACCGAGCAGTCGGACATAACGATCACCACCGGCAAAATCGATCTGGATGCCAAATATTCTGACGTCAAAGTGAAATCATATGGCGATACTAGTGCCAAAGATGTCACCTTGAATGATACGACTGGAACTACCACGACCCTTGCAGGAAATGTGAAGGCCACGACGTCGGAGACATCGACGGATAGTGCCACCGGCAGTCAGTTGGCAATCACGTTCAACGGAGCGGCTCCAGGAGACGAGATAACGTTCAATATGGCCGTTACCATCGTCAACACGATCTATGTGACGTATAAACAGTCTATCATCATGGATAGTGATGCGCCGTTCACCGTCACCGGCTTCGAGAACAAAACCCTTAAGGGAATAGCTGTCGGAAATGGATTGAACGGCACGTCCTATTACATGCTTGGAACCTCAACAGCTGGAGCTCAGGTCACCATCAAGTTCAATGAGAGTGCGGATGTCGACAGTTACGGGGACAAGCAGTACACGATCATCCTGGCTGTTCAGGCCATCCAGATGAACGTGGAGCCGGCAGAGATCGCGGCCACCAAGACCATCTCCCTCGGCACCGCTAGTGCGGAGACGGTCCTGACCGTGGAGTCAGCCGAGAATACCGCCAACATCACCGTCACTCTCCCGACCACTACAAAGGCTTCAAGTGGTACTGCATCGAGTGTATCTGTCACCGCCAAGGCCCTCACTGCCGCAGAAGTGAAGCAGGACAGCACGATGTCCGCTGTAACGAGCGGGGGATCTGTCCTCGCTGGAGTCGAGATCTCCAAATCGGTGGAGATCGTGCCCGGTATGGACACGTCATCCGGTTCTGAAGTTCAGAATTACTTCAAGATCACTATGAATGTCGGTACCCTAAGCGATGCTGTCGTTAATGCTCTGAAGGTCTATCACTCGAATACAGAGGTAGCTAAGTCTGGAAGTCAGGCTTCGGGCGATGAATATTACACCTATGCTGATGGGGTCGTCACGATCTATGCATTGAGCTTCTCACCATTCGTCGTTATCGACGGATCTGAAGCGATTATCGGGACGGAGAAGTATGCGACCCTGTCTGAAGCAATAACTGCTGTGAACAATGGAACATCCTCCGGGAACGAGATCACCCTTCTGGCGGACGCATCATACTCGGGTGATCTGACCGTATCAAAGGATGCTACACTGAATTTGAACGGCCATTCAGTTACCCTCACCAATGATGCTAGTTTTATCTATTACGCTGACTTCAATGTCATCGGAACCAAAGCCGACTCCAAAGTTACAGGTAGTGGAGGATGCATTTTCTATTCCAAAACCACTGATTCTGCATTGACCATAGACGGAGGAGATTACAAGGCAAATGCTCCAATCGTATATTCATCAGGGCCCATAACTCAAGTGGGAACAGGATATACAACCGGTGACGGGGGATCCGTGGTAATTACAAGTGGTAACTTCGAGGCAAAGAAAGGTGATGTGATCTATTCAGTCAATGGAACGGTTACCATTGATGGTGGAAAATTCTACAACAGTACCGTGGCAGACTCTGTGGTCTATTCATGCGGTTCGGACATCATAATAAACGGTGGAGAATTCACTGGTGGAAAGTATCCTATCGATATCCAGTCTTTGAATAAGGCAGGTTCTCTTACGATTAATGACGGAAAGTTCAATGCGACACTTACTGGAGAAGAGAGTGGAGGATATGTGACATTCATTTCAATAGGCGCAGACTCCGAAGCGACGATAGGGGTGAATGGAGGTACATACAACCTCACCGCAACTGGTGCAGGAACTGGATATCTGTTCTACTACGGAACGGCCGCAAAGTTGAGTGTCGTCGGCGGAACGTATACAGTGACAGACAATTCAGAAGGAAAAGCGAGCTTTGTTGTTGCATGGATTGCTTCTGGACAATCATCAGAATTCATATCTGGAGGAACGTTCAACATTGATCCTTCAAGTTTCGTTGCCGATGGATATGAAGCCACTAAGAACACTGAAACTGGTGTTTGGACGGTTGTTGCTAAGGCTTAGATGCTTCGGCTATGATCAAACCACTGTTTAAACGGACCTTCGGGTCCATTTTCAACAGGGGCTTCGGCCCCACCAATAGCACCCAGTGTGCATCCTAGTCTCGACAGTTGTATTCTCATACGCGTACACGCCCGTTCAGGAGAAAATCCAAACATCAGAGGCAGGACATTCATCAGGATGGCGACATCCATCATGCGCGTGGAGATGATCGATCACATATCAGAATATGCGAATGACGACACCGTAAGGAAAGAACTGAAGCCACGCAATCTCGAGAAACGTACGCCCAGCTCCCTACTCTCGTCACTCAGTAACATCGAGATAGCCTATGGTAACGGTTGGAAGCAGATGACCGAACTCACCAAGGATAATCGTCTCATCTACAGGATGTTCAACGTCGGCCACACGTCCGACATGGGTGGAGAATGACAACCATTCCCCCTCTCTAGGGGGAGGGGGTGGATGTAACAAGAAAGTCCGAGAATTTCAAGCAATATGAACTACTCCACCCCCATCTTCAGGGATTTAACATTTAATCCCGACCAAGTAACCAGTCTATCAAGTTCACAACCATTACTCCATTATCATTTCCCAATCCGAACCGATCGAGTGTCAACACGGTCTTCTCATAATTATCACTCAAAGCCTTCAAAGGCCCGATCTCCCGATCGTACGTCTCTTTCGCCATGACGGTCTGCGATACCTGGAAATACCTCACATCATCGCCTCTTATTGCCGTGAAATCGATCTCCTTATCACGATAGCTCCCGACGAATACCGAGTACCCTCTGCGAAGCAACTCGAAGTACACCACATTCTCCAATGGGGCACTGATATCCCTCAACTCATTGGCATTCACCAAGAGACCCCTGACTCCGAGATCCGTGGCATAATACTTGCCTTTGGATCTGAACACCTTCCTCCCAACGACATCACACCTCTCTGCATGGTAGAACAAATGCGCTTCTGTGAGCACATCGAGATACCTACGGACGGTGTCATCCGACAATCCCAACTCCGCAGAGATCCGTTCGGCATTGGTTATGTTCCCGATATTGGAGAACAGGAATCTGCACACGACCCTCAGCTTATCCGGTCTCCCGGATACGCGGGACAGTACATCCTTCATCATCACCGTGCTGTACACCCCCTCCGATTGGGCACGGCACACCATATCTCCCCTCTCCGGTTCGATGGAAGGAAGAGGGCCGTAACGGATATACTGCTGGAATCTTTCTATCTCGTCCCCGCCATGCAACTCCATGAACTCCCTGAACGAGAACGGAAGGATCTCCACCTCCATGTACCGTCCCGAGAGCTTGGTGGATAACTCGGAGGAGAGCATCCTCGAATTGGAGCCTGCGATGTAGATATCGCAGTCCTTACGTGCGACCAACATCGCCACGACCCTCTCCCATCCTTCGACATCCTGGATCTCGTCTATCAGTATACGATGGATGCCTTCATACTCCAGACAGGGCTGCAGGATTGCTTTCAATTCCTCTGCATCTATCTCCTTTCCCAGCAGATCGAGATCGATGTAACAGATGAGCTTTTCCGGGACTCCGGTCGAACGGAGATATTCCAAGTGCTGTAGCATGACCGTGGTCTTACCGGTCCTGCGCATACCTGTCAATACCTTTACCAGATCAGTCTTCCCGGCAGAATCCTTCAGTATCTGCAGATAGTCGTGACGTTCTATCTCCATAGGATCGGGGAGAACATGACGGAATATAAGATTTCCCTAATCGATTAGGGAAAATGAACAATTGTATGGATTTTTCCTAATCGATTAGGGTTTTTAGAGATGTCATCAGGTTTGTGGAGGGCCACGGGATGCCCCATAAACAAATCAAATGAAATCAACGGCCCAAAGATCGACAAAAGTCATTGAAATCCGAAATCCACACACTGGCTCCGAACGGTGGCGGACCTGCCGGGATTCGAACCCGGGTCTAGAGCTCCGGAGGCTCCGATGCTATCCAGGCTATACTACAGGTCCTTTTTCAATAATCATTTTAGAAGGGTTAGGGAAGGTTAAGGTGTTTGAAGCCCGTCGATGAACCGGGCGATCCTGAGTCTCCGCTTGAGAGGGAGGAGACCGAATGAAGATTGTTCCTTCCTTACTCTTTCTTCGTGAACTCGGTGTATCCGCATTTTCCGCATGATACACGGTCACCGTGTGTCGCCATGAACACACCGGGTCCGCACTTGGGGCAGACGGGTTTGGTCCTCTGTCCGTCCTTGTATGCATCGCCTTTCTTCACCGAGCTTTTCTTCGCTGCTGCCTTTGCTGCCATCCGGATCACTCCTCGGGTGCCTTGTACTCAGGCTTCTGGATTCCGTTCCTCTTGAGGATGTACTCGGGCTCGATGGCCTGTGCGTCCTCTTTCGTCACATATACCTTGGCGTAACCCTTGGAGAGTCCGCTTCCGTATACGGTGTCGATGTTGTTGAGGACGACCGTGTCCCTCTTCGCATCCAGTTTCTTCGCAAGCTCATCGACGACAGCGCCTTTGCTGGGTGTCGATTCGCCCTTGTGGTCGATCGTGAAATGAACCTCAGTCCTCTTGAGGATGACGTTCTCCTTCTTCTCGTTGATTTCCATCTTCATTCAAAGTCCTCCATCTTATTCCAGAGTTCCTTTACTCTTTTGCGGATGCGTTCGTCCGTGGTGACGCACATCATCCCTCTTCCCGGCCATCCGTAGACGATATCGTATCCGTCGGGAGCATGGAGTATACATGGCATCACTGCCAAATCCTCCTCACCCTCGACACGTATTATCCCCGCATCGCCGGTAATCGCGTTTCTTATGGCATCCTCAAGCTCGCGGGTCACTGAACCCGCGGGATTGTCGACGACCCTCTCTTCCAACCCATGACTCTCGACATAGGCGGCGAACCCGGTCATCTCGTGCCTCTCCGTGAATCCATCGTAGATGGACAGGAGCGGTACCATGCCGTTCCTCCTCACCGTCAGGGATACCACATCACCGACGGTGATCATCTTTTCAGCGTTATGTTGTTCGAGCTCCGCCTCATCCAATTCCACGCCCAGGGGTTCCTTGAAGAGATCTCTCTTCCCTTCGGGGATCCTCTTCCCGGGCATTTGGATCAGCGTACCCTCAGTGCGTATTTGCCATTGGATGAGATACCCATCTGTTTGGCGATATCGGATTTCTCGTAGTCTATCACCACGAGATAACCCTGCCATTCTCTGGACGTCTGTCCCCCGCAGCGGGGACAGGTGTCATCCTCCGAGATGAAGCTGCATTGTTTGCATGCTTTGTACACAGGTCCGACCATCAGGCATCAGCCTCCTGTTTCCTCTTGTCCTCCTCGATCCAGTCGAGTCTTCCGAGACCGGCCTGACGCATGGTCAATCCGATCTTACTGTCCTGAGGATTCTTCTCGTTGAGATCGATACTGACGATCCTCGCCCTGACGATATCCCCGATGTTCAGTGTCCTTCCGGTATCCTTACCGATCAACCTCTGGTTCTCGGCATCGATATCCACACGGTCATCCAGTACCTGACTCACGTGAAGGAGACCATCCAAAGGTCCGAATCTGATGAACGCACCGAACTTGACGATCTCCACGACCTCTCCCTCGATGACCTCGTTCTCCTTCGGCTTGAATACGAGCTGATTGAATCTGACCGTCTGGTAGACCGCTCCGTCCCCGTGGACTATGCGTCCGGGTCCGATGGTCTCGACATCCTGCACAAGGATCGTTATCTCCTTGTTCGGTCCGATCTGTCCTTCGAACGATTCCCATGTGAGAGCATCGATGACTTTGTCTATGTCCTCACCAAGATCTGCTGGAGGTATGCGCACTACCCTCTCGGCCTGTGTTATCATGTACATAGGATATCCTCTTGAATAGGCTGGAGATTAAAGCCCTCTTATATAAAATTGATTGAACGCGTACGCGTTCTCTTACTATAGTAAAGAAAGGAGTGAGGGGGATGCGAATCCCCCTTAACTTGTTTAGAGGTACAATACCGCTGTGACCAGACAGATGGTCGAGAGCAGTTTGACCAATACGTGGATCGAAGGTCCTGCGGTATCCTTGAATGGATCACCGATGGTGTCTCCCACGACAGCTGCCGCATGTGCGGGTGACTTCTTTCCGCCGTGTGCACCGGTCTCGATGTACTTCTTGGCGTTATCCCATGCTCCTCCACCGTTGTTGAGGAAGTTGGCCATGAGGATACCGACGATCGTCGCGACCATTATGAGTCCACCCACTGCGTAGGGTGCGAGCTCCTGGAACTCCGAGGGGAGCACATATCTGTACAGGAGTCCGAAGACCACGGGTACCAAGATAGGCAACAATGCGGGAACGACCATCTGCCTGAGGGCGGATTTGGTCGCAATATCGACACACCTTCCGTATTCGGGCTGCTTCTCTCCGGCCATGATCTTTCCGTCCTTGAACTGCTCACGTACTTCCTGTACCATCTCGCCTGCCGCAGTACCTACCGCACGGATGGCGAGTGATGCGAAGAAGAAGACGAGAGCCGCACCGATGAGACCTCCGACGAAGATCAGAGGGTTACCGAGTACGACCTGGTTCATCTCGTCGATGATCGTGGTACCGTTGTGCTCTGCGACGATCTCGAAGAATGCCGCGAACAGGAGGAACGCTGCGAGAGCAGCGGATGACATTGCATAACCTTTCGTGAGTGCTTTCGTTGTGTTACCGACGGAGTCGAGCTTATCTGTCCTGTTCCTGACCTCTTCGGGCTGGTTGGACATCTCCGCGATACCGCCTGCGTTGTCGGTGATCGGTCCGAATGTATCCTCTGCGAGGATGAATGCGGACGATGCGAGCATCGAGACCGTGGCGATAGCTGTTCCGTAGAGACCCATGGTCATCTTGTATGTCGAATCCACCAATGCACCGTCGATGGCGAAGTATCCGAGGAGGAATGTCGCGATGATGGCGATACCGATACAGACGACGGGTATGACCGTTGATTCCATACCGACGGACAATCCCATGATGACGTTCGTCGCAGGTCCGGATTCGGACTGCTCCGCGATGGTCTTCACAGGCTTGTGGTCACCGGTGTAGTACTGCGTCACGTACACGACGACGAGACCGAGTGCGATACCGACGACACCCGCGATAGCGAACATCCACCAGTTGATCGTGACCGAGATCCCGCCCAATGTGGTGAGACCTTTGTCACCGTTGAGAAGCCAATAGCACGAGAACACCATGGTGATGATCACGAGGATCATGGTCACATAGTAACCTAGGTTGAGTGACTTGATCACATCCGCATTCTCATCCTTCAAGCGAACGCAGAAGATACCGATGAGTGATGCGACGAGTCCGAATGCCATGATGACAAGCGGGAGGTAGATGAAGTTGTTGTTGAAGATTCCAAGCGTTGAAAGCTTCACCACTGCAAGACCGATGACCATCGAACCGATGATCTCTGCCGCTGTGGACTCGAAGATATCCGCTCCACGACCTGCACAGTCACCGACGTTGTCTCCAACGAGATCGGCGATGACGGCGGGGTTCCTGGGGTCATCCTCGGGTATTCCTGCCTCAACCTTTCCCACTAGGTCGGCACCGACATCCGCTGCCTTGGTGTAGATACCTCCTCCGAGCTGTGCGAAGAGGGCTGCCATGGATGCACCGAATGCGTATCCGACGACCGAGTGGAGTGTGGCGGTCATGTCACCGTCGCACCAGATATCGTAGACGAAGAACACAGCGAACAATCCTGCAAGAGAAAGGACTGAAACTGCGATACCGGAGATCGCTCCTCCGCGGAACGATGTCTTGAAAGCCTCATCCAATGAGCGTGTTGCCGCCGCCGACGTCCTGATGTTGGAGTTGACGGAAACTTTCATCCCAATGTAACCGGATAGGATCGAACATCCTGCTCCGATGAGGAAGGCGACTGCGACCTTCTCGTTCAAATAATCCTTGAAATCCTCGCAGAATCCTACTGCGAAGATGATGATAGCAACAACCAGTGCGATGATGGCTATCGTCTTGTATTGCCTTGCGAGGTAGGCCATTGCACCTTCCTCGATCTTGTCGGAGATTGCCTGCATCTCGGGGGTACCTTTGTCCTTCGAGAAGATCTGTTTGAAGAAAACAGCGGCAACCGCCAAGGCGATAACTGCAGCGACAGGTACCATCCACAACAAGTTGTCCATGGTGAACTCAATCATTATAGTTAACTCCTAATGTTGCTGAGCCCCCAACATTCGTAGTCATATAAAAAGGGTGGGTAATTCATTTATATAAAATCAGAAGGGGGATGACTTCGCGGATAAAGTGGAACCATCTGGAAAACGGGGTGTCCCATCGTCATCGAGATATCCGTGACCGATGGTGATCAACGGATTGATGACATCCTTCCCTGTGGCACGTATCATATTGGTGGCACCCATGTCGCATGAAAGAGCCAGTATGACATCTGCATCATCGATCTCGGGATCGTTGGATGATGACCTCGCCCTGCTCATAAGACATATAGCTCTTGTGATGACGATGCCTTTCACATCTATCCCGTCGGATCTCAATCTCCTTGACAATGATTCGACGGAATCCTTACTCCCGATGCCGTTACAGAGGGATGCACACGTGGAACAGGCCCATATCACCACCGACCTACCTTTCAACGAATCCCGTAATTCAGGATAATCGCAGGACCTCTCCATCAGCATCATGTGATAGCAATATCACGGACAATCAAATTAAACCATCGACATCATATGGTCACCCATGGGAACGTTGACATCCTACTGCCCTGCGACCACTGAGGAGATCGGTTCGGTGGAGACGATCGATGTATCGCAATTGGAACAGATCATTGAAAGAAGCGACAAGGCGCAGAAGGAATGGGAGAAGGTACCTCCCAAGAAGAGAGCGGAGTACTTCAAGAGATTGAGCAGGATCATCGCCGACGAAGTCGAGGAGTTGGGTCTCACGGTTCACAAGGAGACGGGTAAGCCCAAGGCGGAATGCATCAACACCGAATTCTTCGTCTCATCCGCTCATGCCAAGTACTGTGCGGATTGGCTGGCACGTTTCAAGTTCGAGGAGCACAGGAAGATCGAGCCCATGGATATGATGATGCGTGCCATGGGTCGCAGGTCATACTTGAGATACAAACCCGCAGGCATCACCGCCTGCATATCACCGTACAACTTCCCCATCTGCATCCCATTCACCGAGTGCATGTCATCCGTTGCCGTAGGCAACTCCGTGATACTCAAACCGTCATCCGACACACCGCTCTGCGGGGAGCTCATAGCATCGCTCTTCAGGAAGGCGGGATTCCCCGAGGATCTCGTGATATGCATCCACGGACCCGGCATAGGAAGTGCATTGAGCCAGTCACCCAGGATCAGAAGGATAATGTTCACCGGAGGTACTGGTACAGGTATCAACATCATGCGTTCCGCAGCAGATAACCTCGTACCCGTCTCGTTGGAATTGGGAGGATGCGATTCCATGATCATCCTGAAGGATGCTGATTTGGACAGAGCGGTCAAAGCAGCGGTATGGGGATCGTTCGTCAATTCCGGACAGGTGTGTGTGGGCGTACAGAGGATCATGGTCCACAGATCGATCTATGACGAATTCGTTTCAAGATATGTGGACAGAGTCAGTAAAATGAAGATCGGATACGATTACGACGACCCGACCATCTCCCTCGGACCTGTCATCAACGAGAGAGCTATGAACGACGTTCTGGAAGCTGTCGAGAAGGCGAAGGAGATCGGTGCCACCGTAGCATACGGTGGAAAGAAGGTAGAAGGTCTCAAAGGATGGTTCCTTGAGCCGGCAGTCATAACCGACATCCCTACGGACAGCGAACTCTACACCACGGAGGTGTTCGGTCCTTTCACCACCATAGTCCCATTCGATGATGAAAATGATGCCATAAAACTCAATAACGACTGCCCCTACGCCCTCGGAGGCTCCGTGTGGACCAAGGATGTCAAGCACGGACATGAATTGGCCGGCAGGATGGATTCCGGCATGGTGAACGTGAACAATCTCCTCTACAACTACGGCATGCCCTCGCTCCCGTGGAGCGGCACACGTATGAGCGGATTCGGCAAGAGCCATGGAGAGGAAGGATTCCTGAGTCTCATGGAGATCCAACACCTCCATGAGGATAAAGGTAAATGGCCCAACGACCCCTGGTGGACACCTTACACCAAGGAAGGTACCGACATCCAGGTGGAGATGACTCA
>R20__coassemble_1515_pt1 | contig 12481 bp, 15 predicted proteins | sample R20__metabat2_low_PE_015 | metagenome-assembled genome bin R20
ATGAGCTTTCACTTATAATTGCCCACGATATGCCTCAGAAGTGATCAAATTGACAAAGAAAGCATTCTTCTTCGATCGCCCCGAACCTCCCGAAGATACGGGAGACGATGAATCGACGAAGAAGGCCAAGAGGGAATTCTGGGCCGAATTGATCGATTTCATAATCAGTATCATCAGAGGCCTCGTCTGATCTCTCGCTCCTCAGAAACACATATATCCGCAGCATTTGTTCAGAATATTATGCAGATTACGTGGTATGGTCATTCATGTTTCCTATTACAGAACGGTCAGACGAAGATTGTCATCGATCCGCATGACGGTGCATCCATCGGTTTGAGAGTGCCAGATACATCAGCGGACATCGTTCTCATGTCACACGATCACTATGACCATAACGGATCCACATTCATCCATGGCGACCACGAGGATCACAAGTTCCACAACGGATGTTTCACCTCACACGGGATTGATTTCCTCGGACTAGACACATATCACGATCATCACCAAGGTTCGAAGAGAGGCCATAACACGATCTATCGTTTCGAATTGGATGGGATCTCGATATGTCATTGCGGCGATCTCGGTTGCATACCATCGGATGATGTCCTGAATGAGATCAAGGGCGTCGACATACTGCTCATACCGATCGGAGGATATTACACGATGGAACTCGAAGAGGTCATGAGACTCATAGACATCATCGACCCTACGGTGGTCGTACCGATGCACTATCGCATAGGCGGACTGAAGATCGATGAGATATCCGATCTCGATCCGTTCCTGAAGTCATTATCCGGAAGGGTGATCGAGAAGGTCGGCAAGACGATCGATATCGACAAGGATGAGATGCCTGATAAGAAGGAATGCTGGGTATTCGACTATTGATCAGTCGTAGAGGTCCAATGCCTCTTCCAACTTACCCATCTCGATAGGTGTCGTGAGATCACCGACGAGTGCACCCTTTGAATTGGCAATTACGCCGGGTGCTACGAACTTACAACCGTGGTTCAACGTTGTCTTGACGATGTTGTCCACCTTAAGGACATCCTTTATCAATGCGATATCCTCGTCGGTAGCATCGGGACAGACGGCGACACCTTTGTTCGTCGCCCTGCAGACGGAACCGACGGTGACTATATCTGCTATCGTCGAACGTACACATTCGACACCGAGAGCGTCCTCGATGTCCTTCATCGATGCGTTGTCGACCTCGGGATTGACTATCGCACCGTTATCGTTCACAAGTATGTTGTTTCCGGCGGCGTTCAGCTTATCGTTGAGAAGGGCGACAGGAGTCTTGGAACGGATGACCTCCAATTCCCTCTCTCCTGCGAGCCCTGACACGATAGCGCCGTTGGAGTTCATGGCCACCAGTGAGCCGACAACGTAGCTGTCGGCCACCGTGACCCTGATGCACTCGACGCCGAGTGCCTGCTCGATGTTGTTGACGAACTCGTCAACAGCATCGTGAGCTACGAATGCGAGACTCTCGTTAGCTACAGCGAATACACCGATGTTCGGATTACCGTCGTAACTGACGCGTCTCATCATACGATCACTCTGCTTTCTCTGTGGTTTCTACAGGCACAACGAGTGAGACTTCGACAAGGCCGTCCTCGAATTTGACTGCCTTGACCGTCACTTTCTTGGGAGGGTTCTGGATTCCCCTCTCCCAGATCTTCTCGTTGAGTGATTTGTCGATCCAGATCTTGTCTGCATCGGCCTTCATGTGCCTTGCGATGTTGTCCCTGATCTCCTTGATCGCACGTGCTGCTCTCTTGGTACGGGGTGCCATCTTCGTGGCTCTCATGGGGATTGTGATAATCCTCTCTACTTCCTCACTCATTCTATCCCTCACTCTTTGATCTTACTCATGCGCCAGGACCTTCTCTTAGGGTGGCGGAGGAACTGCCTGTTCGTCTTGATCATAACCCAGGCAGGAACACGGCGGTTCTGGTTGACCAACTTGTTGAGCCTGGCTTTCATGGCTGGCGGTTTTGTTGATGACATGATTATCTCCTCTCGATTTTGATCTCCCTGTGTTGCGGGGCGACCTGTCTAAGGATATCTCTCAGCATGGCGTCTGTTATGACTCCCTGCAACCTACCCGACTGGGCAAGTTGTATCAGCTGCATCTCGACCATGTCCGCCATCTGGGGATTGGCTACCCTCACGTTGGCGAGTCTATCCCTTGCTTCGGGAACAAGAATCTGCCTCAGAATCATCTGTTTCTGAAGTTCCATCTGTTTACGCTGGTTCTCCGCCGCCTGCTGCTGTGCCGCAGCCTGCTGCTGATTCGCCTGCATCTCCGCAAGTTTTCTCTGTCTCAATGCTTCCAATTCAGGATCATCCATGCCGATACCTCCTCAGGCGTTCATCTCGTCATAAACCTCTTTGGCGGCGTTGTCAAGAAGAGACATTCCGCTGGGGCTGATAGCACGGCCCTGCTTGTCCTTTGAGACAAGGTAGCCAGCCTGCTCGAGCTGAATCATACATTTTCTGGCGATGTTACGGCTTCCTTTCACCGCTCTGTTGGGCATTGTACCCTTGTCGCGGTATCCACCGTATTCTGCTGCAAGTTTCGAAGATCCCATGGGACCTTTGACATAGAGCTTCCTCATAATGGAGGCGGACCTAGTGAACCACCAGTCCTCCTGCGAGGGAGCCTTCTCTGTGTGCACACCGGTCTTCACAAACTCAGCCCACTCAGGGGGCACGATCGCAGAGTTCTGTTTGAGCTTCTCTGCGACCTTGAGGATGAGCTTCTCGGCGGGAACGTCATAGACGGTTACCATTTTCTTACCTCTTTTTTCGATTTCTATCGTAATCCGTGGCTATAGCCAAAGCTACGATGGACTTTGCTATATTCGCTTACTATATAATTATTTAGAATAAGAAAGGGCCTACCGATTGGATTCGAAGTCCATCATACCCTCGTTCGATATCAAGGACGATATGCCATAGTTAATTAACTCCGACGATATCACCCGAATCATGAGGTATGTGGTCGCCATAACCGGTGCATCCGGTTCGATCTATGGTATTCACCTGCTCAGGAACCTACCGGGTGAGAAGATATTGGTGATATCTGAGACAGCGAAGAAGATCATCCCTCATGAGACGCCTTATTCCGTAGAGGATGTCAAAGCGATGGCAGATGTCACATTCGAGGATGATGATCTTTTCGCTTCCATATCATCCGGCAGTTACAGGTTCGATGCGATGTTCATCGCCCCCTGTAGCGGGAGCACATTGGCCAAGATCCATGCGGGTATCGCAGATACACTCATCACGAGGGCCGCGGCTGTCGCTATGAAGGAATCAAGGAGATTGATCATCATACCCAGGGAGACTCCGAAGAGTGCCATCTTCCTGAGGAATGAATATGAACTGTCGAAGATCGGGGTATGCATACTCGATGCGAATCCCGGATTCTACTCCAGACCCAGAACGATAGATGATGTCGTCGATTTCGTCGTGGGAAGATGTTTGGACCAGGTCGGTATCGAACACGAACTCTACAAAAAATGGGAGTGATGTCCCAGATACATCTGGGACGGCTCACTCATTCAAGATATAATCCCGGTTTACCGGGCGTGGCGACCTTGGCCTTGTTCTGAGGATCGTACTTCTCCCCGTCATCTCCGCTGAAGACCTCCACATTGTAACCGATCTCATCCGAGATGAAATCCTTGGCCGATGTGAGGTGTGCCACTTCATCCAATCCGCTCACGGCCTCGATCCTCTCCACAGGGAGCCTCATGTAGTCCTGAGCCACCTTCCTTGCGAGATCGGAGACCGCCTTACCCATCTTCCTGAGGCCCTCGTCCGCCATACAGGCCTTCGTCAAGGTCGGTACATCCAACCTACCCTCTTTGTGAAGCTGTACCGCCTTGGCGAATACGTCACGCTTCCATCCCATAGCAGTGTAGATGATTATCCTCTTGGGCTGCATACCCGTGACCTTGATGATCTCGGATATATCGGACATGACATCCTTGATGAGGTCCTCGGCGTATTCCGCGGACAACGAACGGATGTTCACATCCGCATCGGAGAGTTGGGCCTCCGACACCATACCTTCAAAGCCGAATCTCTCCCAGAGTTCCTCGGCCACATGAGGTGTCACGGGCATCATGGTGGTGAACCATATCCTCGCCACCTCTCTGATGGTCTCGGCGTTCACACCTCCTCTCCTGATGTACCATTTGAAATCATTGAACATCTCGAAGTAGACAGTCGATGCCATCTGCCTGATATCGAAGGATTCCATCGCCTCCCTTATCTCGGCGATATGGGTGTGGAATCTGGAGAGCACCCAATCATCGATGGATGACCTCGTATCACCTTCGATCTGAAGGAGATCGTCGGTGAACTTCACGATCTTATCGAGCCTCTGCTTGTATGTGTATACGTTATCCTCATCCCATTCGACATCGATGAACGGTGATGCGGAATGTGCGTAGAACAATCTCATACCATCGATACTGAACTTCTCGACGGCACCGGGGATAGGCTGTGCACCACCCTTGGATTTGGATATCTTCCCTGATGCGTTTGCGGGTGATTTCTTACCCGTGACGTACCAGTTGACCATTATCCCTCTGGGGCACATCTCCTCGGGAAGGATCGCGACATGGTTGAAGAGGAAGGCAGGGAAATGGACCGTCATGTGTTCCTTACCGCCGAGGTTGAGATCGAGTGGATACCAATATTCGACGTCCTTCCTTATCCTGTCGAGGAGTTCAACGGAGATGCCCGTCTTCGATGACACATCGTTCATGTCACCCTCGCCCAGATAGACGTAGTCGAAGAACACATCTGTCATCTGCTCCGGTTTGATCTTCCCCTCATTGGCGTACATGGAGACGAGATAGTAGATCGGATAGAGTGTCGAATCCGAGATGGCCTCGATGATCCACTTCTCATCGAAGGGGAACTTGGTACCGAGCCAATTACCGAGACGTACGCATGCCCTCTCTCTGAACCAATCGAGCACACCGTGTACGTTGTTGTAGTAATCCACGGGTTCGATGTGCATGTGCTTGCAGTGCTCGTGCGTCCTTTCGGTAAGGTCCTGATCGGCGTAATTGATGAACCACTGATCGTCGATACGTTTGATGTAGACCTTCTGACCGCATCTGCATATGACCTCTTCGGTGAGATCGTAGAACACATCCGCCTCGTTGGCTGCGATCATCACCTCCTTCATCCTGTCCTTCGCCTTATCGACGGGCATACCGGCGACCTCTCCGCAGATCGGCCTCATCTTACCCATGTGGTATCCGTCCTTGTAGACCTGTTTCTTCGCTTCCACGAGCTTCGGATCGCCGGGCATGGTGATGTCGAGTCTGTCGATTATCGTCTTAGCGGGAAATTCGCCGTAACCCTCGATCTCTATGATCGAGATAGGTACGACGGAATCGATGAGTTCCTGAGAGAGTCCGTATTTTGAGATCATCTCGGGATCCTTCTTCACCGCTTCCAACGAGATCCAATCGTCGGGTGCATCCGAGGGACATGAGGTAACGAGACCCGTACCTACGTTCGGATCGCAGAATGTCGCGGGGAACACGGGGATCTCCTTGTGGAGAGCGGGTGCGACGCACATCCATCCGATCATATCCTTTCCTGGGATCTTTCCGATCTCTTCGATTCCATCCTTCTGATACTTTATCTTCTCGAATGCCTGAGGCGATATGATCCAAATCTCACCATTGTATCTGACCTTGACATATTCCACATCGGGGTTCACCCAGAAACAGACCTGACCGAAGATCGTCTCCGGTCTGAGTGTTGCGGCGACGAGATACTCATCCCCGTGTTTGAATTTGAGAAGTACGTATTCCTGTGTCTCGGCGTTACCGCCTTTGGAGATATCAGTCTCCGAAGCATCCACTGCTACAGGTCCGCATGATACGCATGACGGTGCGTAATACGGTTTTTGGATCAGCAATCCCGCATCATTGAGTTTCTTGAACTGCCATTGGATGAACTTCGAGTAATCCGGGTATAGTGTACATGTGAATCTCCTCCAATCTGCGAGGAATCCGAATCTCTTCCAATATTCGTTCTGATAGACATCGTTGAAGAAGTTCACGACGGACATCGGTTCCTCGAGTTCCGTGAACTTCTCTTCGGGACAACCGTTCCTGAGCATGTAATCGATCATGCTCTCGTTACGGTTCTTGATCTTGTTGGCAAGGCTGATCGAACCGTTCCCTGTGGCGTGCGTACCAACGGGGAATAATACGTTATACCCTGTCATACGCTTGTATCTTCCGATCGCGTCAGCGTATGAGAATCCCCTCATGTGACCTACGTGAAGATATCCTGTGACACCGGGATATGCGAAAATCACCATGAATTTCGGTTTCTTCTCATCTCTATTCGCACAATTGAGACCGGCATCCGCCCATCTTTTCTGCCATTTAAGTTCCATCTTGCCGTAATCTGATATCATATGTACACCCAGATACCGAATGGTTGAATGAACAATCCGATTATATAGGTTGCCTTATATTATATAAGTGAAAGATGAGTCGAAGGAGCTCGGGATACCGATACCCGTCGGACCCCGATGGGATTCGTGTATTACAGCGGTAATAAATTGTGATACATTTTTATATTGGAACTTTGATAGTCTACCTGTAGCTTGAAGGGATATGCACTCGATACAAAGCTAGACAGGTGACTGAGATGGATGAAGGGAAGATCATTTCTCTGAGAATGGGAACTGAAGAGCTCCAGACGATGGATGACTATCTTCAGCAGCATCCGGAGATGGGGGGACGTTCCCTGTTCATAAGGTCAGCCATACGTGCATACGTCGATAGGGATGCCGACGTATCACAGACACACAAGAATGAGGTTGCAGTGCGTCTCGCGAATGCGGAGATCGACACGATCGATTCGATGGTAGAAGATGGGATCTACATCGATAGGTCGGATGCGATAAGATCGATGATTCGTGAGAAGATCGTGAGCACACAGCTTACGACGGAGCTCGCACAGAGCAAGTTCACTGCAGCCTCATCACTGACAAGATAAAAACAAAGATCTGATGTCAAAAGGAGGATGGGACAGTAGACCTGCGAAGGTAGACTGCCTTCTTGATGTCAAAAACGCCTTGATTGGCTGGAAAGGAGGATGGGACTTCGGGACCGAAAGGGACCGATGCCTTCACCAGTCACTGATAAACACGAAAGGAGGAAAGGCACAATGAGTGGGACGGATATCCGTACGGTCATCATCGGCATAGGTGGAGCTGGTTGCAACGTGATCAGCGATGTCCATATCAGCGATTCGATGGAAGTCATTGCCATAACATCGGACGAGAAGAGATATGGATCACTTGATGTCAGGAACAGGATCCTTGTCGATAAGGATTCGGGGAAGACCGACGATATCGAACCCCTCAGAAGGATACTCTCCGATTTTGATGTCGCTTACATCATAGCCGGTATGGGTGGCAGGACAGGGACGTATTACGCCCCTGCGGTGGCTTCTTTGGCCAAGGGTCTGGGACTCATCGTCCATTCGATATCGATCTCTCCTTTCAACTTCGAATCTTTGCGTGTCGCCAAATCTGAGGATGGTATCGCGAAGATGAGGATGTTGTGCGAGTCCACGATGGTCGTGGAGAACGAGATGGCACTGGAGAGGTATGGGGACCTCACCATGAGCGAGATCTTCTCCAAGATAAACCAGACCATCGTCAGTTACATCGAGAAACAACAGGATGTGACATTGAGGACGTTCCATGACCGTCTCATCGGAAGCGAGAGGGCCAACATACGTACCGCTTTGATGCAGAGAAGTCTCGCATCATATTGACGATCATTTTCTCCCCGATAGGGGGTTGCAGCTCCCTATCACAATTCTTTCTACACCATACATGTTCATGGCGAACAAGATGAAAAAAGGTTGAAGAGAGCTCTAAGCTCCCTTCATTGATTCTGTTCGAAACCGAGATCGAATGCCTTGAGGTTGAGGTCCAAGAACTTCTCTGGCACATTCTCTGCAAGAGTGTCCCTGAGTATCCCCTTGTCGAGCGGGAATCCTTTGACACCTGCTACGGCACCGATCATCACCGCATTGGCCGCAACGCTCTTACCTGCCTCGATGGCAAGTGATGTAGCCTCCAATGTCAGGACGTTCTTGTTCTGTGACTTCGCGGATGCGATGAGATCATCGATCTCAGGATATGGTTCCATTCCTGCGGCGACCATCGACGGATACACGGGATCGAGGTTCATGACGATGACCGTGTCCTTGTTACCCAACGAAAGGCATCTGCATGTCTCCACAGGCTCGAATCCCATGATCATGTCCGCATTACCCTCGGCCTCCAAGGGACTGATGACGTCGTCACCGAATCTCAGTGTGCACAGGACGCTTCCACCTCTCTGGGCCATCCCGTGCACCTCGCTCATAGCGACCTTGTAACCCGACTTCATCGCGGCGTTACCGAGGACCATGGAGGCGAGCAGAACACCCTGACCTCCGACTCCGACGATCTGGATCGTGTACTTCATTGTTTCACCCCTATGGCGTCCTTGGGACATACGTTGGCACACATGCCGCATCCGATACACTGGGTCTCATCGACCTCGACCTTCTTGTCCTTCATGATCAATGCGGGACATGCGATCGTCTTCAGACATGACATGCACTGGATGCATTTCGACTGATCTACGACACATACCTTCGGGACCAGTTTCTTCTCCTTCTTGAGTTCGAGAGGGCACGGACATTTGGATATCACCACGGATACACCATCATAATCGATGGCCCTCCTCATGACCTCCTCGACCTTCTTCACATCGTATGAATCCACAGTCTCGACGAACTCGACTCCGATGGATTTCACGATCTTCTCCACATCGATGATGTCAGTCTCCACGCCTCCGAAGTGCCTTCCGGTACCAGGGTTGGGCTGGTGACCCGTCATGGCGGTAGTACGGTTATCGAGGACCACCATCGTGAACTTGTGATCGTTGAACTTAGCTGATATCAACGAAGGGATGCCCGAGTGGAAGAATGTGGAGTCACCGAGGAATGCTATTGCCTTCTGATCGGTGGATTCCGAGAATCCTCCCGCTGCTCCTGCTCCTCCTCCCATACAGATGATGAAATCGGCCTCGTTGAACGGTGGCTGACCTCCCAATGTGTAACATCCGATATCCGAACAGTAGATGACATCCCTCTTTCCGACAGCTCTCTTCGTTGCGGCGAACAATCCTCTGTGGGGACATCCCGCACAGAGTGTCGGTGGCCTTCCCGGGAGTTTGACGGTCGTCTTCTCCATGGCCTGGGGGAATTTGGTGACGTTCACGATGTCCTTGAGTCTCCTCATCGTGTCCGGTGAGAACTCCCATTCCCTCGGAAGCGTTCCGTCCCTCTTTCCGTATACACGGACGACAAGACCGTTCTGTGCCATTATCCTGTATATCTGATCCTCGAGGTAGGGATCGAGTTCCTCCACGACGATGATGGATCTCTTTCCTTTGATGAAATCCGCGATCTTCTTCTCGGGAAGAGGGTTGGTGAATCCGATCTTCAGTATATCGGCACCGCTCGTGAACTCCTTTACGTATGTGTATGAGACACCGGATGTGATTATACCGACATCGGATGTACCATCACCGACGATGAAGTTCAATTCGGATGCTTCCGAGAGCTCCTGTGCCTTCTTGTTCTTCTCGATGAGTGTGATCCTGTTGAATCTCGAGTGTGCGGGGATGTTGACGTATCTCTTGAAGTCCTTGTCGAAATGTCCCACAGAAGGTTTATCGATGGGTCTCTTGAACTCCACTATCCCACGTGCATGGTTCACCCTGGTCGTGGTCCTGAAGATGATCGGTAATTTCAGTTCCTCGGAGATCTCGTATGCTAAGGGCAGCATCTCCTTGGCCTCTTCGGGTGTCGAAGGTTCCAACATGGGTAACAATGATAATTGTGAATAGTAACGGTTATCCTGCTCGTTCTGAGAACTGTGACATGACGGGTCGTCCGCGGTCATGACTAGCATCCCGCCGTTGACACCTGCGTATGCCAATGTCATCAATGGATCCGCTGCGACGTTCAATCCCACATGTTTCATGAATGCGAATGAACGGACACCTGCCGATGCGGCGGCCGCCGAGACCTCGAGAGCGATCTTCTCGTTGGACGAGAATTCGAAATAGATCCCTGCCTTGTCCCCCATCCTCTCCAGGTTGTTCCCGACCTCTGAGGAGGGTGTACCCGGATAGGTCGAAGCGTATTTCACGCCCGACTCGATCAATCCTCTGACAATCGCCTCGTTACCGAGTAACAACTGCCTTCCACTGTCTGATAATAAATCGACCATTTGACTGCCCCTACAGAACACGGGATATATCCTGCCCTTATAATCTGTACGTTGGGTCAAGATGCCTACAGGTCATGATATTGACACAAGATGCACAATCAATAAAAATAACCTCATCATTCCCATTGATTGTGCAGGGGTAGTCAAGCTTGGCTAACGGCGCAGGACTTAGGATCCTGTCCCTAGCGGTTCCTGGGTTCGAATCCCAGCCCCGGCACCATTCGCCTTTTCAGTGATGATGCCCGCAGGAACAACCCTCGTGATGTTCGTGGTCATGATCATGGTGGTGTTCGTGGTCATGATGATGCTCATGATCGTGATGATGTTCATGGTGATGTCCGCAGGAACATTCATGCTCATCAAGACAGAAATCCACGCCCGAATCCTCGATGGCGTGGAGCATCACATGCTCCAACTCCTCCTCATCCACATCGGTCACAGCGGCCATGAAGTCGAAATCGACCTTCTGTTTCGGCATGAGGTCCCCGTGACGGAGCACCCCCTCATCGAGATCCGTGAGATTGAGCGTTATCCCCTTTCCTTCATAGATGATTGCCATCTTGATGTGCCCGAGGAACATACCCGATTCGTTATCCACCCAATGGCCGATCTTCATCATCATATCGACGAGTCTTGCCTCTGTATCCGCATTGAAACCGTGGATGTGCCCGGAGAATCCCGCTGCAGATCCGTTCGCTTCCTCAATTGATGTAGTCATTCCCTCAACTCCGAAAATACCTTGTCCAAATTCTCACCGGTCGTGGCCACGACAGGGATGACCTCCACACCGGGGATCTCCCTGTTCATCCATTCGATGGCCTCCTTCTTCACATCATCCGGTGTGAGATCCATCTTGTTCATGACCAATATATCGGAATCCATCAACTGTTTCTTGTAGAAATCCTTCTTCTTCTCGACGAACAGTCTGAACCTCGGTCCGTCGAAGATACCGATTATCTGTATGAATTCCTCACCGTAATCGATCACCTCGATGGCTTCCCTGACCTTACCCGAGAATGCGATTCCCGTCGGTTCGATTATCAGGACATCGGGTGCGATGTTCTTCTTGATATCCATCAGGGACTCGTGCATGGTTCCGATCATGGAACAGCATATGCAACCATTCGGAAGTTCGACCGCGTTGTATCCCTGAGAGTTGATGGTGGCCCCGTCGACACCGATATCCCCTGCCTCGTTGACAAGTATCGATACCTTCATCCCCCTCTCGATGAACATGTCCGCCATCTTCATCAGGAGGGTCGTCTTTCCGCTCCCTAGGAATCCTCCCAGGATATAGATCTTCATACATCCTGTATCTGCGGATTGGGTATTAACACATTACTGAATCAGTTCCGAAAGATCGTGGATGATGATGTCGCAATCGCACTTCGTTGCGTTACCGCGATCGATGTAGATGGCATCGACACCAGCGTTCTTGGCACATTGCATATCGTTGGGGGAATCACCGACGAAACATACCTCGCTCTTTGGGATGTCGTATCTGCTCATTATCAGATCTATGCAGTACGGGGATGGCTTCTGTTCCATCATGCTCTCGTAACCGATGATCTGGTCGAATGCCTGTGTTATTCCATAGATATCTAGGGTCTGCCTTATCCTGTACTCTATCTTTCCGGATGCTATGCAGAGTATCTTCCCTCTGCCCTTCAATTCCCTAATGACGTCCATCACCTCGGGGAATAGGGTGGTCTCCTTCACCATCTCCTTCTCGGATTCCATGATGAACGCGGTCACGAACTCCCTGAGCTTACATGTGCATTTGGAGAACCTCTCGAACGTATGATTCAGTGATTCCTTCATGTACTCGGAACAATGACTCTCATCGAATGGGAATCCCACGGCTTCGAAGGCCTTTCTGTAACATGCGATCGATGGCTTCAGAGAATCCGCCAATGTCATATCGAAATCGAAGATGTACAGACTATGATCCTTCATCGGACACCGGTATGCGATGGTCGATTTAACTATGATGGCCGAAGATGGATGATACGCACCCAGCGCATATGGGATAAAAAGAGGAAGGAGGTGACATGATGGGATTCAACCCATCACGTTCTCCTTCTCCAACTCATCGAGGATCTTCTTCCTCAATGCTGTGAATTCGGG
>R20__coassemble_1547_pt1 | contig 12264 bp, 12 predicted proteins | sample R20__metabat2_low_PE_015 | metagenome-assembled genome bin R20
ATTATATAATATCTTATATTCGCTATTTTTATCTCATTATTTAATGAATTATTTTTGATATTATTTATAGTTTACATTCGTATACTGATTGATATATATTGAGATATATAATAATTCGAATTGCTATATATAGAGTCCTTGGATAGTAGCAACCAAGGTGAAAAAGACTTGAATAACAAGATAATCGCAGTATTTGCTGTCATTATTATTGCAATAGCAGGTGTTTCTATCTACGCACTCAACAATGGAGGAAGCAGTGGTAGCAAAGCAACTGCAGTGTCGTTGAATGATGTCGAGCCCACAGAGGCTAATGTGAACGATGGTTCATATCTGATCAAGAGGAACCTCATCGTCTGTACGAACGGTGAGGCGACCGGAAACGTGGCCGCATTCCTCAACTTCGTGACATCCGAGGACGGACAGAAGATCGTCGGCGAGGAATTCATCACAATCGATACCAAGACCGAATATCAGGCCCCCGATAAGAGCGGTAAGACCAAGATCACCATCTCCGGTTCTACCACCATCATCGATACGATGCAGCGCATCGCCGAGGAGTACATGAACAAGTACTCATACATGACCATCACCGTCAGCGGCGGAGGATCCGGTCAGGGTGCGAGCAACGTCATCAACAGTGTCTCGGACATAGGTATGTGCTCGAGGGATCTCAAGACATCGGAATCCGAGAAAGGATTGGTCCCCACGATCATCGGAAAGGATGGAGTGGCGATCATCGTCAACGGTGCTGGTGTAACGAACCTCACCATGGAACAGGTAGCGAAGATCTACAGCGGAGAGATCACCAACTGGTCCCAGGTCGGCGGTAAGGACAAAGAGATCGCCGTGGTCTGTCGTGAGGATGGTTCCGGAACACGCGAGTGCTTCGAGGAATCCGTAAAGAAAGTGGTCTCCGACTGGAAGATGAAGTCGGATGTTAACTCCCTTGCATCCACAGGTGCGGTCATCAACATGATCAACAGCACCGAGGGATCGATCGGATACATCAGTATCGGACAATTGGTCAACCTCTGAAGGGATCGACGGATGTTCGAGAATCAGCACAGTAGAGGAAGACTCGGCATCAATGTCGATGCGACCATGAGGTACATCCTCATAGCCGTCGCATCGACGGCTGTGCTGATCATCTTCCTCATCCTACTCTTCATCGCAGGTAATGGGGTCAAGCTGTTCGCAGACGTCGACCCCATAGAATTCATTTTCAACACCGAATGGTCACCGTCCGACGGACTCTACGGCGCGTTGCCGATGATCATCGGTACACTATTGGTGACCCTCGGGGCTATTGCGTTCGCATTCCCGGTGGGTCTCCTTGCGGCCATCTACATCTCGGAGTTCGCAAGCCCCAAGGTCCGTAGTATATTGAAGCCGTTGTGCGAGGTGTTCGCAGGTATACCCTCTGTCGTCTACGGTTTCTTCGGTTTGGTGGTATTGGTGCCGTTCCTATCCAAGATATTCAGCGGTAATCTCCTGTTCGGATCTTCCTGGTTGGCCGCCTCCATAGTATTGGGGATAATGGCATTGCCCACGATCATATCGGTTTCCGAGGATGCGATACGTGCTGTCCCCCACTCATACAGGGAGGCATCAGTCGCCATGGGTGCAAACAGGTGGGAGACCACCGCTAAAGTGATAGTACCCGCGGCCGTCATGGGGATATCCGCGGCTGTTTCGCTCGGTATCGGAAGGGCCATCGGAGAGACGATGGCGGTTATGATGGTCTCTGGTAATGCGACCATAATCCCCGATCCCCTTTGGAACATATTCTCGCTCATAAGTACGATAACGGGTACATTGGCATTGGAGATGCCCGAATCCGTTGTCGGAGATACACATTACAATGCATTGTTCATGTTGGCCCTCGTCCTCATGATCATGGTGTTCATCGTGAACATCGTCACCAAGAGGATCACGGAGAACATGAAGCACAAGTTCCACGGAACGGCCAAGGAGAGCCGTTTCAATACCGGAGCATTCACAACGATCTCCGATCTCATTCAGAGGAACAAGAAGACCATCAGGATGGTCTCCTTGTTCGTACTGATCTTCGTATTATCGTGGATGATACTCTCGCTCATGATGTCAGGAATGACATCACTGATCATCTCGGTGATCATAGCCGTCGGTGTCTACGTTGCTCTCAAAGGGGTATCGAGATTGAATCCGACGGACAGGGAGGATATGGCGAAATGCGTACTGTACGCGAACATGGGATTCGTATTGCTCATCTTGGCGATCATCATATTCGATATCCTATCGAAGGGATTACCGAATCTCTCGCTCGATTTCATCACCTCCGTACCATCATCCGGTGGAAGGGAGGGCGGTATAATGCCCGCGATAGTCGGTACGTTGGAATTGATCGCGGGAACTGCGATCATATCACTGCCTTTGGGTATACTGACAGGTATCTATCTTGCTGAATATGCGAAGGACAACAGATTCAACAATATCATAAGGGGGGCCATCGATACACTGAACGGTACTCCCTCAGTCGTCTTCGGTCTCTTCGGTATGTCGTTCTTCGTCATCTACCTCGGACTCGGATACTCGTTGGTGGCGGGATGGGCTGCATTGTCCATGATGATCCTCCCGGTCATAATCAGGACCACCGAGGAATCGATAAGAGCGGTACCCAAGGAATTGCGTGAAGCCTCCAGGGCGATGGGTGCGACGAAATGGCAGACCACTTACAGGGTGGTCTTCCCTGCCGCCATAGGCGGAACGATCACAGGTGCGATCCTCTCAGTAGGGCGTGCCGCTGGTGAGACTGCACCGATCATGTTCACGGCCGCGGTGGCATTCCACCCGAGTCTTGCGAAATCGATCTTCGATCCCGTCATGGCATTACCGTACCACCTGTACTACCTCACGGCAGAGGTCCCTGGTACGACAGGCAACCAGTATGCGACGGCGACCGTCCTTCTGATCATAGTGCTCTCGCTGTTCGTGTTGGCGTCAGTGGTCAGAAGTCATTACAATAAGAAAATCAGATGGTGAATATCAATGGAAAACGATAATGCTGCTCCGGGTACCGGAGTGGCGATAGACATACAGAACATCAATCTCTGGTATGGGGAGAAACAGGCACTCTATGATGTGTCCATGAAGGTCAAGGAAAAAGCAATAACAGCTTTGATTGGACCTTCGGGTTGCGGTAAATCCACACTGTTGAGATCGATCAACAGGATCAACGATCTCGTGGAAGGATGCAGGATCGAAGGGAAGATGATCTTCCATGACGAGGATATCCTCTCGAAGGACATCAACGTTAACGAATTGCGTATGAAGATCGGTATGGTCTTCCAGAAACCCAACCCGTTCCCCATGACGATCAGGGAGAACCTCACATATGGTCCGAAGCTCAAAGGCATCAAGGACAAGAAGGAATTGAACGAGATCGTGGAATCATGTTTGCAAAAAGCAGCATTGTACGATGAGGTGGCTGACAGGTTGGACAAATCCGCTCTCGGATTGTCCGGAGGACAGCAACAGAGACTCTGTATCGCAAGGACACTCTCCGTGAATCCGGATATCATCCTGATGGATGAGCCCACATCTGCTCTAGACCCCATAGCTACATCGAAGATCGAGGATCTCGCAGTACAGCTGAAGAAGGAGTATACCGTGGTGATCGTCACGCACAATATGCAACAGGCATCACGTATCAGCGATAACACGGGATTCATGTATCTCGGTAAGATGATAGAGTTCGGAGAGACGGAATCATTGTTCAACAAACCGAAGGAAGAGATGACCGAAAGGTACCTCACGGGAAGGTTCGGGTGATCATATGCAGAAAGCGATAGAAGAGATGGATACGGTGATCGAGAACACCGTGAAGATGGCGAAACTTACATCGAGTATGATCGAGAGGTCGATTAAGGCTCTGGCCGATAACGATGTCAAGTTGGCAGAGAGCGTCTCATCGGACTTCGAGACGGTGGACAAGTATGACAGATGTATCGAGGGAAGTGCGTTGAGGGTGTTGACCCTATACCAACCAAGAGCATCGGACATGCGTACGATGGCCACGGTACTGAAGTGCATCACATACCTGGAGAGGGTGTCGAAATACAGTAAGAACATATCCTCTGCTGTGGGAAAATTGAACGGTGTAGTACCTCAGAATATCGTGGATGATATCGTTTCGATGGGCAATGTGGCCGTGAACATGGTGAACAAAGCGATCAACGGCTTCATCACGCATTCCGTGGACAGTTTCGACGAGATACAGGATATGGACGATCTGATTGATGAGGCACTCACACGTAACCGTGAGGCGTTGATAGCTTACATCAAGGAGAACCCTTCCACCGCGGACGATTGTGTCTATCTGATATCTATAATCAGATACATCGAGAGGGTGGGCGATCATGCGTGTAAGATCGCAGAGAAGGTGACGTACATGGTCACCGGGTTTCACACAGTGATCGCGTGAATGGGATCGGCGCACGAATATGCGTCCTTCCCTTCAAACCTCTTAAAATCAACTTGTTTTATGATTGGAAGGAAGGTCATGGGAAGGATCCCATGATCGTCTAAGATTGAAGAAAGGGATCAGGGATGATCATTCATCCTCGATCTCGATTATGTTATTGTTCTCCAGAAGGTCCCTGAGCTTGATGTTACCGAGATAATCGTTGATCATCCCGTCCAATTCCTTCCAGATCGGTAATGTCTTGCATGTGGAGCTACGTTCGCATGTGACCTCGGGATCCAGACATGACACCGTCAGTATGGGTCCTTCGGCCACATTGATTATGTCCGATACCGTGCATTTATCGGGGGATATGGCAAGTTCGTAACCTCCGCCCTTACCGTGGATGGCGGTCACGAAACCTGCTTTCGTCAATTGGGGCATGATTGATTCGAGATACTTGAGAGATATGCCTTGATCGCTGGCGATCTGTTTCAGCGGGACCTTCTTCCCGGGATTACTTGCTAATTCGATCATCACACGTAACGCATATCTGCCCTTTGTCGAAACAATCGCATTCATTCCCTCATTCCTCGAACAATGCCGTCGAGAGATATCTCTCTCCAGTATCTGCCATGATAGCGACTATGTTCTTACCTTTATTGGCGGGATCCTTAGCCAATTCTATCGCGGCCCATGCAGTTGCACCAGATGATATGCCCACGAGCATACCTTCCTTCTTCCCAACGAGCCTTCCGGTCTCGAAAGCATCCTCATCCTTCACTGCGATGACACGATTGAATATGTCCTTATCAAGCGTGTCCGGGATGAATCCCGCACCGATACCTTGGATCTTGTGGGAACCCGTCTTCCCTTCGGAGAGCAAGGGTGAACCCTTCGGTTCAACGGCGATGACCTTCACGTTGGGGTTCTTCTCTTTGAGATATTTACCGACACCGGAGAGCGTACCGCCGGTACCCACTCCCGCTACGAAGATGTCCACCTTACCGTCCAGATCCTTGTAGATCTCCGGCCCTGTGGTCTTATAGTGTATGGCAGGGTTGGCAGGGTTCACGAACTGTCCGGGGATGACCGCATTGGGTATCTCCATGGATAATTCCTCGGCTTTAGCTACGGCACCCTTCATTCCCTTGGCACCCTCCGTGAGCACCAATTCCGCACCGTACGCCTTAATCAGTTTCCTGCGTTCGATGGACATGGTCTCGGGCATGACGATGATCGCCCTGTATCCGCGTGCTGTCGCTATGGAAGAGAGTGCGATACCCGTGTTACCGGAGGTTGGTTCGATGATTACCGAATCCTTCTTCAATATCCCTCTCTCTTCTAGATCGTCGATCATAGCTTTTGCGATCCTGTCCTTGACGGAACCTGCGGGGTTGAATGCCTCGATCTTTCCGTAGACCTTTGCTTCCAATCCGAGATCCTTCTCGATGTTCGTCAACTCCACCAACGGTGTATTCCCGATGGTCTCATCTATAGTCCTGTAAAGCATCTTATTCGCCTTCTACCGCTTTGAAACCGTTCTTCAGGTCGTCGATGATATCTTCGATGTTCTCGGTACCAATCGAGAGACGGATCGTGTTCGGTTTGATTCCACTCTCCAAGAGTTCTTTCTCATCCAACTGTGAATGTGTGGTCGATGCGGGGTGTATCACCAATGATTTCACATCCGCTACGTTGGCGAGGAGCGAGAAGAGTTTCAGGGATTCCGTGAACTTCTTCGCTTTATCCGCATCGCCCTTGATCTCGAATGTGAATATCGATCCCGCACCGTTGGGGAAGTACCTGTCATACAGTTCCTTCTGTTTGCCTGTAGCAAGGGACGGGTGATTCACCCTCTCCACATCGGGGTGTGATTTGAGGAATTCCACGACCTTCAACGAATTCTGTACCTGACGTTCGATACGGAGCGACAAGGTCTCCAATCCGAGCAACAGGAGGAATGAGTTGAACGGTGAGATCGTCGCACCCTGATCCCTCATGAGTGTCGTACGGATCTTGGTGACGAAAGCCGCTCTGCCTACGGCATCGGTGAATACCACGCCGTGGTACGACGGATTCGGTTTGGAAAGTGTGGGGAACTTATCGTTGGCGGCCCAATCGAAGTTACCGCCGTCGATGATGATACCTCCCATCGCTACACCGTGTCCGCCGATGAACTTCGTAGCCGAGTGTACAACGATATCCGCACCGTGCTCGATAGGTCTGAGAAGATAAGGTGATGTGAACGTACTGTCAACGATCAACGGGATACCGTGTTTGTGAGCGATAGCCGATATGGCTTCAAGGTCCACGACATCGGAGTTGGGGTTGCCCAACGTCTCCGTGTAGAGCAATTTGGTGTTCTCCTTGATCGCCTTCTCGAAATTGGAGGGATCGGAGGGATCCACGAACGTGGTCTCGATACCCTGTTCTCTCAATGTGTTGGCGAACAGGTTGTAAGTTCCCCCATAGATGTTCGTGGAGGATACGATATGATCTCCGGCGAGAGCGATGTTCTGTATGGAATATGTGATCGCTGCGGAACCTGTCGCGGTTGCGAGGGCACCTACACCGCCTTCCAACACATTCATCCTCTCCTCGAACACACTCGAGGTAGGGTTCATCAATCTAGTATAGATATTACCGGGTTCGGCGAGAGCGAATCTCCCCGCTGCCTGTGCGGAGTCCTTGAAGACATATGATGTCGTCATGTAGATCGGTACCGCACGCGAATCGGTCGTAGGGTCTGGCTCTTCCTGTCCTGCATGGACCTGCAAGGTCTCGAATCTGTAATTCTGCCCTGTCATTATATCACTGTGACCGACTATGCGTAAAAGGTATTTAACACTTACCTACTATGTTGATAGGTAAATACAAATAGTGCGAACGGATTAGTATGATCCGAGGAGAAAAATGCCGATCAAGATACCCGAAGGACTGCCTGCATTCTCTACGTTGGAGAATGAGAACATATTCGTCATGGACGGTGACCGTGCTAGGACGCAGGATATCAGACCATTGGATATCGCGATATTGAACCTCATGCCGACGAAGATCGAGACCGAGATCCAACTGCTCAGATTACTGAGCAACACACCCCTTCAGGTGAACGTGGATCTGATCATACCTTCCACGCACAGGTCCAAGCACACCCCTATCAATTATCTTACCAAGTTCTACAAGAGATTCTCCGATGTGGAGGACCGTTACTATGATGGTATGATCATAACCGGTGCCCCGTTGGAGGATATGGACTTCGAACAGGTGGATTATTGGGACGAGATGTGCAGGATCATGGATTGGACGAAGGAACATGTGTGGTCCACGATGTACATCTGTTGGGCCTCCATGGCCGGATTGTATCATCATTACGGTATCCCGAAGAGGAGTCTTCCCAAGAAGAGGTCCGGGGTATTCGAGTACAGGAATGTCATCGAAACGGAACCTCTCATGAGAGGGATCGACGAAAGACTCAGGATACCGCAATCGAGACATGCTACTATCCTAGCATCTGACATAAGGGCCAATCCCAGGTTGAACATCTTGGCGGAATCCGCTGACGGGGATACAGGGATAGTGGTATCGGATGACGGACAGATCTTCATCACCGGTCATCTGGAATATGATAAGCTGACCTTGGCCAACGAGTATTCCAGGGATCTTGATAGGGGACTCAATCCGGAGAAACCGGAGAACTATTTCCCCAACGATGACGACAGGTACGATCCCATCGTCTCCTGGAGGAGCTATTCCACATTGATATTCACCAATTGGCTGAACTATTACGTCTATCAGCAGACACCATACGACATCAGAGATATCGGTAAGAAAGGAAAGAGATGAAGAAGATGGAACAGATTTTTTTCGATAATGCATCGACGACGAGAATGAAACAAGAGACATTGGACGCTATGATGCCGTATTTCATCGAGAAATACGCCAACCCGTCCAGTATCCACGGATTGGCGAAGGAGCCCAGGGCAGCGGTCGAGGAGGCAAGGAAGAAGATAGCCGAGATCCTCAACGCTGATCCGAGCGAGATATACTTCACATCGGGCGGGACGGAGTCCGATAATTGGGCTTTGATCTCCGGTGCGCATATGAACGCCGACAAAGGGAAACATCTGATCATCTCATCCATCGAACATCACGCCATAATCGAGACCGCCGAATATCTCGAGAAGGAAGGATTCGAGGTCACACGTCTTAAGGTAGATACAGATGGTATCGTCGATCCCGAAGAGTTGAGGGAGGCGATCAGACCCGATACGATTCTCATATCCGTCATGACGGCGAACAATGAGATCGGTACCATAGAGCCGATCGCGGAGATCGGATCGATCGCTAGGGAGAAGGGAATACTGTTCCATACAGATGCGGTACAGGCAGTGGGACACATACCGATCGATGTGAAGGAGATGAACATAGACCTCCTCAGTGCCAGCGGACACAAGTTCGGAGGTCCGAAGGGTATCGGTTTCCTGTTCATGAGGAAAGGTGTCAAGTTACCTCCATTCATCCACGGAGGTGCTCAGGAGAATGGCAGGAGGGCTGGTACGACCAACGTCCCCGGTATCGTAGGAATGGGAAAGGCATTGGAGATATCCGCTGAGAATATGAAGAAGAACACGGAATATCTCATCAAGCTCAGAGACCACTATATCGAACGTGTGGAGAAGGAGATACCTTTCTCTAAACTCAACGGTCATAGGACCAAAAGACTTCCCGGCAATGCGAACTTCTCTTTCAAGTTTGTCGAGGGAGAGTCGTTGCTGATGTTGCTTAACATGAACGGGATATGCGTATCTACGGGTTCAGCATGTGCATCGGGTTCGTTGGATCCGTCACATGTGTTGCTCGGGATAGGGCTTCCCCATGAGATCGCTCACGGTTCCGTGAGGGTGACGATCTCCGAGGAGAACACCATGGAGGATATCGACCGTGCCGTGGATGTATTGAAATCATCCCTGAAGAGGCTCAGATCGATGTCTCCGTTGTATGAGGATTATCTGAAGAAGAACAGAGAATGAGGTGATATGATGTATGATGCAAACTATAGTGAGAAAGTGACGGATCATTTCATGAATCCCAGGAATGTGGGAGAGATCGAGAACGCATCGGGTGTCGGTACCGTCGGTAACGCCAAGTGCGGGGATATAATGAGGATCTATCTCGACGTCGATGACAACGGGATCATCAGGGATTGTAAGTTCAAGACCTTCGGATGCGGTGCCGCAGTAGCTACGAGCAGTATGGCTACCGAGATGGTCAAGGGAAAATCCATACAGGATGCACTCAAGATCACGAACAAGGCTGTCATGGAAGCACTGGACGGATTGCCGGTCGTGAAGATCCACTGCTCCCTCCTTGCGGAGGAAGCCATCCATGCCGCACTCTGGGATTATGCCGAGAAGCATAACATCAAGATCGAAGGTCTCGAGAAACCGAAGCACGACATAAACGATTGAATCCAAACGGGCCTTGGTGCCCACCTTACCTCCATATTCTATCCTTTAGCATAAGGAATACATGTTGGATTATACAGCCAACTTATTATACTCAACATATTATGGATTTTCAAGAGGGAGAATGCCCTCAGGTGATGAATATGATCCATTTCATAGGTGCTGGACCCGGGGATCCGGAATTGATAACGATAAAAGGTCGCAGATTGATCGATGAGGCTGATGTGATCATCTATGCGGGTTCTTTGGTGAATCCCAAGATATTGGATGGGCACAAGGATTCTGCGGTGATCTACAACAGTGCGTTGATGGATCTAGATGAGGTATCACGTATCGAGATCGAAGCCGCAAAAAAGGGATTGAGCGTAGCACGTGTTCACACGGGAGACCCTTCCATCTATGGTGCGATCCGCGAGCAGATGGACCTTCTGGAGAAGGAAGGCATCGAGTTCGATGTCATCCCCGGTGTCAGTTCCTTCGTTGCCACAGCAGCGGTACTGAAGAAGGAATACACATTACCCGATGTGAGTCAGACCGTCATCCTCACACGTATGGAAGGACGCACACCGATGCCTCCGAAGGAGAAGTTGATCGATCTTGCTAAGCACAACTCATCAATGGTGATCTTCCTAAGCGTAGGATTCATGGATGAACTGTGCAAGACGTTGATGGAGGGAGGTTATGCTCCGGAAACCCCTGTAGCAGTCGTATACAAAGCTACATGGCCCGAACAGAAGATAGTCATCGGTACTCTGAGCGATATGCCGAAGAAGGTCAAGGACGCAGGCATCGAGAAGACGGCCCTTACAGTAGTTGGTGGATTCCTCGGCGATAAGTACAGTCTCTCCAAATTATATGACAAACACTTCACAACGGAATTCCGCAAGGGGGTGGAGTGATGGGAGTATTGAAGGTGGTAGGATTCGGTCCCGGAAGCAAAGAGGACATGTCATTGAGAGCTATCAATGCCATCGAGGAAGCGGATCTCATCATGGGATACACCACATACGTGAAGATACTGAAGGAGATGTTCCCACACAAGGAGTTCAGATCCACCGGTATGACACGCGAGGTGGATCGTTGCAGGGCCGCTTTAGAAGAGGCAAAGGACAAGAACGTCGCTTTGGTCAGCAGCGGTGATTCCGGGATCTATGGTATGGCATCCATAACATATCAGGTGGCATCTCAGATGGATTCCGATGTGAAGATCGAGGTCATCCCGGGTATAACAGCGGCATCATCTGCCGCGGCATTGTTGGGTGCACCTCTCACACACGATACGGCATTGATCAGTCTCTCCAATTGTCTTACACCATGGGATGTGATAGTGAAACGTCTCGATGCCGCATCCTCAAGTGATATGGTCATCGCACTCTATAACCCCAGAAGTAAGGCACGTCCCGAGGTACTTGCGGAAGCTATCGGTATCATATCCAAATACAGACCATCCTCGACCCCCGTTGGTATAGCTAGGAACATCGGAAGGAAGGATCAGGATTCGACATGCACCACATTGGGAGAACTCGATTGCGACAGCATCGATATGTTCTGCACACTCATCATCGGTAATTCCAAGACGTTCGTAGAGAACGGAAAGATGATCACACCCAGGGGTTACGACATCGAATGAGGGGGATCATATCCTTCTCGTCCTTATCAGATGCAGATTGATGAGGAAGAATGCCACCATATAGATGAGAAGTGCGACCAACGTCAACCACGGGAAATCGGCACCGAGCGATGTGGCCCTTATCAGATCGCTGGAATAGGTCAGCGGTATCATGTAGAGTATCGCCTGGAAGACAGTCGGTAACGATGCGGTAGAGAAGAATGTTCCACACAGGAAGGTCATCGGAAGTATGACGAGGGTGTTGAACAACGACATCTCCTGATGGCTCTTCACTATCAACGCCGCAGTCTCACCGAGGAAGGAGAATGTTACGCATGATAACAGCACCATCAGAAAGAATCCGGGTGTCGGTGTAAGACCGACATTGAGGAACAGTCCCAGGATGAAGATGATCATACTGCTCAGCAATCCCCTCACTATCCCCAACACAGCTTTTCCCAATACGATCGAGGAATAATGGATGGGGCACATCAGCATCTCGTCGAAGCTCTTGTAGTACAACCTCTGCACATTCATCCTTGTGGATGTGGATGTGAATGATGAGGAAAGAGTGGATAGTGCCACTATACCGGGGATTATGAACGAGATGTACTCGATCTTATGTCCCGCATATTCTATAGTAGCAGAACCTCCCAATCCGTAACCGAATGCTATCAGATACAGGATGGGACTCATGAGACTCATCAGGATCACATTAAGGATGTTGTGTCTCATGAATGCAAGAT